>ERZ894177.8-NODE-8-length-279393-cov-27.4845_pt1 | contig 279393 bp, 207 predicted proteins | sample MGYA00380277_ERZ894177 | MGnify/ENA primary metagenome ERZ894177 (study PRJEB32331, sample SAMN06328428) | human gut metagenome | biome: human gut microbiome; feature: stool | host: Homo sapiens | collected 2014-06-03 ... | reverse complement strand
CATATAAAAAGCGCATCTCCGAGTGCGGGCGGTACACCTTCACATATTGCTTTGCAGTATATCCGAATACCGGTTCTTTATCCGTCGCCACAATGCTGAACGGTTTCCCTTCGTTATTCTCGCTGCTGAACTTCTTCAACGAAACCACCCGGAACAATTTCAGCACCTCTTGCGTGATACCACTTTCTCCCCAAAAGGCAAGTTCCGCAGCCGTAAAGCTCTTTTTTCGGTACATGTGTAACTTCCGCAATCACCGGAACAGATGTAGTAGAGGAAATTCTCATTTCGGACTTGTCAGATAAGCCCAAGTGCATATCCCGATCAATGATAGCCAGTATTTGCACAAAGTCTTTAGGTTCTTTACAATTCAGTCCGTTTAGCTTGCCGACCAACGCAAAACAGTCCCCCGAATAATCATCATTTCCGAAATCCTTCATTTTGTACATTCCGTTTCTCCGGTCAAAATACACATTACACGAAGCCTTGCTATCTTTGTACAGCGGATTTAAGAAATTACGTCCGAGTTTAAAAGAGAAAGGGATATAATACTTGAAAACCGCCAACCCCTTATCCGTTAGCAGAAGAATATCCTCTTTATCCATTCTCGTTATCATTCAAGAAATAATTCCTCCGAAAATTCTCCCTATCCTGTGGTTTGCATTTGATGATGCGTTCATTCAGTCCCCGTTCTATTTCCGAAAGTTTATAAAGACACCGCCCTCTCAGCATAGAGTAACTTATCAGGTTTTCGTTTCTCAATCGTTGTAATGTGCGTGTACTTATATTCAGGGCATCCGCCACCTGATTAGTATCCAGCCACACCTCATTTTCCTCTTTGGGCATAACCTGTGCCTTTGCCACGAAGTCGGCAATTCGTTGAATTTTCCCGACAAGGTCTTTATACACCTTGCTATCCATTGTTATTACTTCCATATTACAGTTATCATTTTAATTTGCTGCAAAGTTCATCCAATAGTGCCGGAGCATTTGCCAACTTGTTACCAACTTGGCATAACTTTTTTTTCAATATCTGAATATGTAGCATAGCGGGAGGGAGGTACAGTGCAAGTCAGAATCTGGTGCAAGGTGCAAGCCTATACTTATATATATAGGCTCGCACCTTACACCGGAAAAATATTTTTATCTATTTAATACTCAAATAGTTTGGTAGATTAAAAGGAAAGTTGTAGTTTTGAACCCGGAAAGTTAAGCAGACACAACGGTGTCATAAGCAGACAAATCAACATTTTGGAAATCGTTACTAAATCGTTACGGTACGATTTTAGTAGTTTAGAAAGCATTTGTGTTTCAAACACATACAGCCATAAAGTGAAAATCCCAAGCGGATCACACAAAAGGAACTTTGAAAGTTCCTTTTTTTTATTCAAAGAAGGCTAAAGCATCTGATTGATATCTCCTTACAAATCAAAACACAAAGAAGACTTTAACTAAATAACTATATCTAAACCATTCGTTATGAAGAGAAAATTACTATTGCTGGCCCTTTTGGCCTTATCCTTATCTGCCGTTCAGGCTCAAACCAAACTCAAATGGAACGCTTTGTATTGGGCTATGGGTGTAGTGAACATGTCAGCAGAAACCAAACTTGCAGATAAGTGGACATTCAATGGAGATGCCGTATACTCACCCTGGAAAAGCATCGAGGGCAACCCTATGAGATTCGGCCAATTAATTGTAGAAGGCAGATATTACCCTAAAGGAGCATTCAACGGACTCTATGTAGGAGGATATGGCAGTTATCACAGACTGTTTAAATTCACAAAATGGAATTATATCAATCATGATAAATATCAAAAAGGCAATGGCATGTCTTTCGGAGCAACTTTAGGCTATCAAATTAAAATAAACGACCGTTGGGCAGTAGACCTTTTCGCAAGCTATGGATGGCAACATTCCAGATATAAAGGTTATATAAAATCTACCGGAGAAATGTATGTGGGCAAAAATGCCAGCGCCGAATGGTTACCCTACAAATTAGGTGCATCTTTTGTTTACCGACTGGTAAAATAATTCTAAATATCATTAAATAAGCACGTACCTGATTATCTTTATCAGTACATTTGATTGTTACCCATATATATAATCCATAAAATATAAGTATGTATGAAAGCAATCCGAATTATTTTTTCCTTATTGCTGATTATGGCAATCAGTATACCGACTCTTTCTGCACAAACTAAGAAAGAAAAGAAAGAGCTAAAGAAACAAGCGGTTGAAAAACTCATCACATCCGGGAAATATAAAATAGATGTGAACCGGGCACTTCCTGCAAGGGGACGGTCCGTGATGCTGACTTCTCCATATTCTGTAGAAATCAGAAACGATTCCATCATATCCCATCTACCTTATTATGGAAGGGCCTATTCAATTCCTTATGGTGGCGGAGAAGGGCTCAACTTCAAAGCTCCACTTACCGACTACAAGCTGGATTGGGATAAGAAAGGAACAGCAAAAATTAAATTCACGGCACGGAGCACGGAAGATAAATTCGATTTTGATATCGATATTTTTAGCAACGGCTCCTCTACCATATTCGTAAACATGCAAAACCGCCAGTCCATCAACTTTCAGGGAGAAGTAGATATGACGGAAAAAAAAATGGAAAAATAAGGTATATAACCTGCCAATGATTACCTTTCTGCAATGACATCCTAAATTTATGTACAAAGAATACCCACCATGCAGTCTGCTCTCCCCCTATATTGACAAATATTGGGAATTTAAAGGCAATCCTGAATATGGAATGCGCATCAACATACTTCCCGACGGATGCACGGATTTTATCTTCACCCTTGGAGAGGCTACACAGACGGTAGATGGCAGGCTAACCATGAAACCTTACCGTTCCTACTTCATTGGACCGATGAATAGTTACTCGGAACTGGTAGCTTATGCGGAAACCATTCATATGCTGGGAGTCCGTTTTCTACCTTCCGGATTATCACGTTTCATACAATTACCCCTGCACGAACTTACCAATCAAAGAATCTGTGCTGATGAAGTAACTAACTTCTTCGATGCCTCGTTTGCAGAAAGACTATGTGAAGAGGATAACTTTGGAGACAGAATAAAGATAATAGAAGAATTATTCATCAAGTCTTTATACAAATATGATCTACAGACGGACCCACAGATTGCGTTTGCCATAGAACAAATAAACCGTCATCAGGGAAAACTCCCGGTACAATCATTAGTGGAAGATATTTGTCTCTGCCAACGACAATTCGAACGTAAATTCAAAATGAATACAGGATATACTCCCAAAATATACAGCAGAATTATGCAATTCAAGAATGCGGTAGATTTATTGAGGAGTGCTACCTGCGATAACCTGTTATCTACTGCTGTTCATGCAGGATACTATGATGTCCCCCATCTTTCAAGAGAAATAAAAAGAATGTCAGGTAATACCCCCTACTCTTTTCTGGCCCTTCCTTCGCCGGAAGAAGAAGTCACGCTGACTTACGTAGAAGCGTAAATGTCGTTTTTATACAATGAAGGAATATCTCCGGCTACTTATATTTGCACCATTCAATTAACAAAACAGATTAAAAAGATGGAAACACTTGAAAAGAAAGCCGCAGAAATGCTTCAAAAGAGCGAAGTAGTAGTTCTTACCTCTATTAACCAAGAGGGATATCCCCGCCCTGTACCAATGAGTATGGTTAAAGCCGAAGGTATTTCAACCGTTTGGATGTCAACCGGAAACGACTCATGGAAAACAGTTGATTTTCGAAAGAATCCGAAAGGTGGTTTATGTTTCTATGCCCAGGGAGACAGTGTTTGCATGACCGGTGATGTAGAAGTTATCACAGATGCAGACATCAAACAAGAACTTTGGCAAGACTGGTTCATCAACCATTTTCCCGGCGGCCCGACTGACCCGAACTATGTCATATTAAAGTTCAAGGCTAACCATGCCACTTACTGGATAGAGGGAAAGTTCATCCACAGAAAAGTTTAATGAGTATTAAGCTGTGTTCAATAAAAAGATAATCTATCGGAAATTAACTCAATAAAGAATATAAATTCATATATTTGCGTTTACTATAAAACGAACTTATATATGAAAATCAAAACTTTATTATTCCTGTTTATCTGTCTCTCTTTAAGTGCCTGCAAGGATGATGACGATCCAAGTGGTAACAGTGATCGTCCTGATACGCAGGCATGGATAGAGGATACCATGCGCGAACATTACTATTGGTACAATGAAATACCGGTAGCCGGCAAGCTGAATTATGCGAATGATCCGGAAACTTTCTTTTATTCATTACTGTCTGATAAAGACGGGAAAGTTCGTGGAAGCAAACACCAATATTTCTCATATATCAAAGAACTCACAGGAGGAAATACGCGTAGTACGATAAATGAAGAGTATTCATACGGTTTTGAATTTACAGGTATTTATGCTGATAAAACACATCAGGACATACTTGCGCTCGTATTATATGTAGTGAAAGATTCGCCGGCTGATGATGCCGGATTGCAACGAGGCGACTGGATTACAAAAATCAATGATGCTCCAGTGACAGATGCTAATTTTGCATCATTATCCGGTGGCGAAGCCTGTTCATTAACAATAGCCAAATGGGACCCGGCAACAAAAAAGTTTGTGCTTCAGAATGAAAAAATAAATTTAGCATCAGCCCGGAAAGTTGAAGATGATCCGGTATATACATGGAATGTCATCGAAAGTCCGGTCAAAAATAAAAAAGTAGGTTATCTGCTTTACAACCATTTCACTGCAGGGAAAAGCGATGATGACACGTCTTACGACAACCATTTAAAATCTCTTTCAGGCTCTGACTTTAACGGAGTGGATGAATTTGTCTTGGATTTACGGTACAACAATGGTGGAGCATTATCTTCCGGTATCTTATTATGTACCATTCTCCAACCGGGAAATCAAGTTGGCAACAAATTAGGTTACCTACAATACAATGATAAACAAAAAAACAAAAAGGTCCAATTTAATACAAACAAGAGTTTGCTCGGATCAAACGGGAAAAACCTGAACCTAAAAACACTGTATGTATTAGTAAGTAGTTCCAGTGCATCCGCTTCGGAAATGGTGATCAACTCATTGGAACCTTTTATGAATGTTGTGGTAATTGGAGAAACAACTGTAGGTAAAAACGTCGGTTCACTGGAATATACAAGCGACGACAAAAAGTGGGAGATGCACCCTATTGTTTGTCAAATATACAATTCAGTAGACTTTACTGATTATGCTGATGGAATAGTGCCGGATGTACAACTTGACGAAGCATTCACATACGTTGATGCTCAAACTGTATCTCCCATTGAAATGTTTCCTTTAGGAGATCCGAATGAACACTTATTTAAAGCTGCCATAGACCTGATTGACGGAAAAAACACCCTCACCCGGAGTATAGATGCACCGGGCACAGTCGCTTACAAAAAGGTTCCCGGTAACTCAATAGACAGAAAAGCAACCGGCAGTGTGATTATTAACAAATAATCTGTAAATTTGCAGTCCGAAATTTACAGACTGTAAATCATGCAAGGAACAAAGAATCTGACTAAAGGGCCTATCAATCGCCAGTTATTTAATCTGGCGATACCTATTATGGCTACTTCCTTTATCCAGATGGCGTACAGCCTGACGGACATGGCATGGGTGGGCCGTTTAGGCAGCGAAGCAGTTGCTGCTGTCGGTGCAGTAGGTATACTCACCTGGATGTCCGGTTCCATAGCCTTGCTGAATAAAGTAGGTTCTGAAGTCAGCGTAGGGCAATCTATCGGGACTCGTAGCGAACAAGATGCACGGCAGTTCGCTTCGCATAATATCAGTATTGCCCTGCTCATTTCTGTATGCTGGGCAGCCCTGTTATTTCTATTTGCCGATCCTATCCTGCATATATTCGAACTGAAAGAGCATATCACACAGAATGCCGTAACTTACCTACGTATTGTCTCAACAGGATTACCTTTCGTATTTTTATCGGCCGCCTTCACAGGAATATACAATGCGGCAGGACGAAGCAAGACACCTTTCTACATCAGTGGTACCGGATTGATAATGAATATCATACTCGACCCGTTATTTATCTTCGGTTTTGGCTGGGGAACAGTGGGTGCAGCCCTCGCCACATGGTTATCCGAAGCTACAGTATTCGGTATTTTCATTTATCAGCTACGGTATAAAGACAATCTGCTGGGAGGCTTCCCTTTTCTTACCCGTCTTAAAAAGAAATACACCCACCGTATATTCAAGCTCGGGCTTCCGGTAGCTACGCTGAATACCTTGTTTGCCTTTGTCAATATGTTCCTTTCGCGTACGGCTTCGGAACAAGGGGGACATATCGGACTTATGGCTTTCACTACCGGAGGACAAATAGAAGCCATTACCTGGAATACCTCGCAAGGTTTCTCTACCGCATTAAGTACCTTCATTGCACAGAATTATGCTGCCGGAGAAAAATCAAGAGTAAAAAAGGCCTGGCGCACTACACTCTGGATGACATCTATATTCGGTACCCTATGCTCATTACTCTTCATTTTCTTTGGAAGTGAAGTGTTTTCCATTTTCGTACCCGAACCGGAGGCTTTCCGCGTAGGTGGTGATTTCCTGCGTATAGACGGTTATTCACAGCTCTTCATGATGCTGGAAATTACCATGCAAGGCGTATTCTACGGATTGGGAAGAACAATTCCACCAGCCATCATCAGTATATCGTGCAACTATATGCGTATACCCGTAGCCCTGCTTCTGGTACACATGGGAATGGGGGTAGACGCCATATGGTGGGCTGTAAGTGCAACAACCATTGCTAAGGGATTTATTCTCACATTCTGGTTTATACTTATAAAAAGAAAAATTCTCTAAAAAAGGAGAACAAAATACCTAAACATAACATCAACATATTTGTTATATATCTAACTTTGCATTACAAACATAGTAACATTTTTAAAAGAACAAATTATGAAAAAGATGAAAATTAGTGTACTGTTATTGAGCGGTGCTATATTATTAGGAAGTTGCAGTACAATGAACAATACCGCAAAAGGCGGTGTGATTGGTGGTGGATCAGGCGCAGCAGCCGGTGCTATCATTGGCGGACTTATCGGTAAAGGTAAGGGCGCAGCTATCGGTGCGGCTGTCGGTGCGGCAGTAGGTACAGGTGCCGGTGTTGCCATTGGCCATAAGATGGATAAGAAAGCTGCCGAAGCTGCCAAAATTGAAGGTGCACAAGTAGAGAAAGTAACCGATACCAACGGACTTGCTGCTGTAAAAGTAACTTTCGAATCAGGCATCCTGTTTGGTTTTAATTCATCAGCATTGAGCAATACATCAAAAGCTTCTTTGCGCGAACTGGCCCAGATTCTGAAGGAAGACCCTACAACGGACATTGCTATCGTAGGCCATACAGATAAAGTAGGTACGTATGAAGCAAACATGAAAGTTTCAAAAGACCGTGCATATACTGTAGAAAACTATCTGCAGGATTGCGGCGTTTCTCCTGCACAATTCAAGCAAGTGGAAGGCGTAGGCTACAATCAGTATGATGACAGCATGACAGCCAGTCAAAACCGTCGTGTGGATATCTATATGTATGCCAGCGAACAGATGATTAAGAACGCAGAAGCAGGTAAATAAGCTACAAGATACAAAGCTACGAGCTACAAGTTGCTACGCAATGTTTTTTAGGAAAAAGCAAAGATTTTGCTGTCACACCTAAAAGCGTCCGTACTTGTAGCTCGTAGTACGTTACTAACCAACAAAAGCCACGGCAATAAATATGAAGAAGGTTTTGCGAATCCTACGCAATCTGATACTCTTTTTCTTTATCTCCACTATTCTCACGGTGGTGATCTATCGTTTTATTCCCGTTTATTTCACTCCCCTTATGGTTATCCGTAGTACCCAACAGATTTTTAAAGGCGAAAAACCGGTCTGGCATCACAGTTGGGTTTCTTTTGATAAAATCTCTCCTCACCTGCCGATGGCGGTAATCGCTTCGGAAGACAATCGCTTTGCTACTCACAATGGTTTCGATTTCATAGAAATAAAAAAAGCTATGAAAGAGAATGAAACACGAAAGCGGAAGCGAGGAGCCAGTACCATCAGCCAACAGACTGCAAAAAATGTATTTCTTTGGCCCCAATCTTCATGGACGCGAAAAGGACTTGAAGTTTACTTCACCTGGCTTATTGAACTCTGTTGGTCGAAAGAACGGATCATGGAAGTATATCTTAACTCTATCGAAATGGGAAAAGGTATTTATGGAGCAGAAGCTACCGCCAAATACAAGTTCCACACCACTGCTGCTAAACTAACAGCAGGTCAAAGTGCATTGATTGCAGCAACCCTTCCTAACCCCATACGCTTTGATTCCGCACACCCGTCAGCTTACATCCTGCGCAGACAGTCACAGATATTAAGGTTGATGAAGTTAGTTCCCAAATTCCCTCCGGTAGAAAAAGCAGAAAAGAAATGAAGAAAACCTTGCCATTGTTCTTAATTTGTATACTTATCTGTTGTGGAGCACATGCCCAACGTACAGAAGTTTATAACCCGCATATACATACGGTGCAGGTCATCGCCAACAACGACTATATGGCTCCTGCCGTCATCCGGTTAGGTGAAGGTGAAACTGTAGAAATCTCATTCGACCACCTCACGCACGATTACCATCGTTATCAGTATGTCCTCACACATTGCAATGCAGACTGGACCCCGTCCGACCTTTCCGAAACAGAATACCTGGATGGTTTCAATGATAATCCGATAGAGGATCACGATATTTCCGTCAACACTACTCTGCCCTACACACACTATCGCCTAACGTTTCCCAATGACCAGGTACGTCCCAAACTTTCCGGTAACTATCGTCTGTTGGTTTATGATGATGCAGAGGGCAAGAATAAACCCGCTTTCAGCACTTGCTTCCGGATATTGGAGAAAGAGGTAAACATATCAGCACAAGTCAGCAGTGATACAGAGATAGATCGTAACAAAAACCATCAGCAAGTCAGCTTCAGTATCCAGCATAAGGGGTATCCCATTCGTAACCCTCAGAATGAAATCAGAGTACACGTTTTACAGGATAATCGTACAGACAACGAAGTTACCAATCTTCAACCTTCTTACGTTGGCCCTGACCAGTTACGCTACGAACATAATCGTGCGCTAATATTTCCAGCAGGAAACGAATACCGCCGTTTCGAAATGGTGAGTACACGATATGCCTCACAAGGTGTGGAAAGTATCCGCTATCATGCCCCTTACTATCACGTCACGCTGCAACCGGATCTGCCTCGTCTACTCAATTATAGTTATGACCAGGATCAAAATGGACGTTTTGTAATACGGTATGATGAAGCGGTGGATAACAATACGGAAGCAGATTACTTCTTTGTGCATTTCTCTCTGTTATGGGAGAATCCGCTTACAGAGGGAAAGTTTTATCTGCAAGGAGCTTTCACGTATGATGATTTTAATGAAGAGAATCTGCTGAAATACAATCCGGAAACTCACGCTTATGAGTGTGCCCGATTGCTGAAGCAGGGAGCATATAATTATCAGTATCTGTATGTAACACCTGGAAGTACGGTAGGAAGCACCGCACAGGCAGAGGGGAATTTCTATGAAACGGAGAATGAATATCTGATACTTGTTTACCACCGGCCCTTTGGCGAAAGATATGACCGGCTGATCGGTATGCAACAGGTTAGTTATAAATAAGAAGCTACCTAAACAGGTATAAGAAGCAAGCTAAACAGGTATTTACCCAGCTCATTTTGCATCTAAACAGTAAGTCTTATAGAGTGTTGACCTTGGTTAACAGGCCTGTCAACCTTGGTTAACAGAACCGTCAACCAACGTTGACAGATCTGTTAACCAAGGTTGACACCCAATTATTCCTAAGAGCAAACGTTATATTCATTAGTCCTGAACAAAACAATCCCTTATATAAAACAAATGAATCAATAGTCTTTTAGTACGAATGCCCTCCGTCCTTCATCTCTTTCTCATCGATCTTATGTATATCAATGCTCCTCCAAGCATAGAAGATATACGCAAGCACAAATGGAACCAAGAAAGAAACATAGAACATCACCCTCAATGTAAACTCACTGGAACAGCTGTTTGCCAGCGTCAGTGAACTTTGCAGATCATTTGTAGAAGGATAATAAGCCGTATGATTATAGCCCGCAACAAGCAGTAATGCCAACACTGCAAGCACCGTACCAATACCTGTAAACCAAATACCCTTATCGAATTTAGGCTTCAACAAACTCTTCCCAATACCCCAAAGCACCAGTACCACCCCAATAAGGAAAAGCACCAACACCACCGGCATTTCAATAAAGTTCGTCAGATACTTATAAGGCTCCATGAAGATTTCTCCCGTCTCCGGATTCACAGCATATCCATCCGCCAACAGTGTACGGATAACGAATGACAAAAAGAATACCAGGAACAACACCGAATTTCCTATCAGGGAACGACGGCTACGTGCCACCAAATCTTTATCATCAATATTATTAATAAAGTACAATGCACCCAAAATACGCGCAAGGAAGAATACAGCCAATCCCAGCACTACATTCCATGGGTTAGCCAATGCATCCAGTCCGTGCCAGCCATTTGCCCAATGGCTGATAACAGGCATCACCGTATTCGTCATACTGGCTTTATTGATATAAAACTCCGAACCTGTAAAGAACGTAGCCACCGCACCACCCAGCAGCACCGGACCTACTACACCGTTAATCACCAGGAAAGTACGATATGTATTTTTTCCCAGCAGATTACCCGCCTTGCTCTGGAATTCATAACTGACAGCCTGCAACACAAAGCTAAACAGGATAATCATCCACAACCAGTATGCACCACCAAAACTCGTACTGTAAAACAATGGGAACGATGCAAAAAATGCACCGCCAAACGTAACTAACGTCGTAAATGTGAACTCCCATTTCCGCCCTGTAGAGTTAACCATCATCTTCCGATGTTCTTCCGTCTTACCCAGACAGAAGATAAGCGAATTACCTCCCTGCACAAACAGCAGGAATACAAGAAGGGCCCCCAGCAATGATACCACGAACCACCAATATTGTTGTAGAAAAACGTAAGACATGAACTTTAATTTTTAATTATTAATTTCTAATTATTAATTATTCTCCGGTCCTTTCTTTATTGCCTTCAACAGAATACCGATTTCTGCTATCAGCATAATAGTAAACAACACCAGGAAGATAAAGAATGTCGTCTGTACGGAACCCACATCCAGCTTAGAAATAGCCGCATTCACAGGCAACATATCCTGTATAGCCCACGGCTGACGTCCGCACTCTGCAACTACCCATCCGGCTTGTCCCGCCAGATAGCCCAACGGAATGGTCAGTAATGCAACCCAATGCATCCACTTCATCTTCGACAAATCACGCTTATATGCCAGGAACAGTATTACAATAAAGAACAATATAAAGTAACCACCCAGCATCACCATCACACGGAAAGCATAGAATGTCAACGGTACATTAGGTACCAGATCATTCACATCCTTAATATATCCATAGCCGAAATAAGCTACATTTTCTTTCAACGTTTTGGCCGCTATCTTCGCATCTTCCTCGTTACCTGCCGACTTGGCATCACGATAAGCTGCCAATGCAGCAATTGCTGTCTTCCCACGCTCTATCTTCTCTTCTGCGGAAAGTGCTTTGGTACCGTCTTTCAATTCATATCCACCCTCCAACAAGTCTGTAATACCGGGTACAAATGCATCCATTTTTCTTTCAGCAAGCAAAGAGAGCATCTTTGGTATCTCCATCCTGAACAGGAAAGGAGCCTGTCCGTCATCGTATGTCTTCTTTTCAGGATTCAGCATACCGATTGCTACCAATCCGGCCCCTTGCTGCCCCTCGTAATAACCTTCCATTGCTGCCAGCTTCATCGGCTGCGTTTGCGCCACCTGATAACCCGACCCATCACCGGTCCATGCAGAAAGCACAGCCGAAACCAAACCTACCCAGGCAGCAATCTTTATGCTTGACAATGCAAATTTCTTATCCCGTTTCTTCAGCAGGAACCAGCAGGCAACACCTACCACAAATACAGCACCCAGCACCCAACCGGACAACACGGTATGGAAAAACTTATTTACTGCTGTAGGTGATAATGCTACTGCCCAGAAATCTACCATCTCATTTCTCACCGTATCAGGATTGAATTCCATCCCCACCGGATTCTGCATCCATGCATTCGCCACAAGTATCCACCAAGCAGATATTGTGGCCCCCAATCCCGTCAGCCAGGTAGATGCCAGATGGAATTTCTTGCTCACCTTATCCCAGCCAAAGAACATGACTGCAATAAAAGTAGCTTCCATAAAGAAAGCCAAAATTCCTTCGATGGCAAGTGGTGCTCCAAAAATGTCGCCCACAAACCAGCTGTAGTTACTCCAGTTGGTTCCGAACTCAAATTCAAGAATCAGTCCCGTGGCCACTCCCACGGCAAAGTTGATACCGAACAATTTCATCCAAAACTTGGCGGTGCGTTTCCAAAACTCATCCCCCGTACGATAATACATGGTCTCCATGATACCCATGATGACTGCCAGCCCCAATGTGAGCGGCACAAAAATCCAGTGATAAATGGCTGTCAGTGCGAATTGCGCCCTCGACCAGTCAATCAGAGAAGTGTTGATGTGTTCAAGCATAAGAAATCAAGTTATTAATTATGAAGTTATAAGTAATTTACAGTATTAAGCGCTGGTCAATCCGGAGTGGAAGAAGGAGGATCACCAAGAGCACGGTCAATAAGTTCCCTACTTACATATTCCTCTTTATCTTCGCCTACCGCAGACGAGTTCAGATAATTGGGGAAGAAGAATATACGCAATATGAAAAACATGATGAACAGTTTCACCAGAATAATGAGCCACAGAGTTTTCCCGAGCGTCATACCCCGGAATCCATCGACGTAAAACCGCCAGATTTTCTGGATTGTATTCTTCATAATAGAGAAATTATAATCATTACAAATATAAAACTTTTATATTCTAAATAACAAATAAAAGGGCAAAAAGTTAGTCATCGACACAAAAAAGCATTCCGGCGTCGAAAAATTCCGAACCGTCTATCTATTTTGCAGGGCATTTTACGACACTGTATCTTCGCAATCGTAAAACAATATAGCATAACGAAGATATGAGAAACGTAAGAAGATTGACAGTGATAACACTCAGTGTGGCAAGCGCCTGTGTCGACAGCACGACACTGCAGGCACAGGATGCGACTCCCACTGCAGCGCAGGAAATCACAGTACAAAGTACTTCATCGCAAGACGATGCGGCGCTCCCCTCTCAGTGGGACTTGCAAACCTGCATTGACTATGCCCTGCAACACAACATCACCCTGAAGCGTAACCGTATCAGTGCGGAAAGCGCCGAAGTGGATGTGAAAACTGCGAAAGCAGCCCTGTTTCCCAGTTTGTCGGCAAGTGTCAGCCAACGTATCGTAAACCGCCCCAACAGCGAGACGAATACGATTATCGATGGTGACAACATCACCAGTAGCACCAGTAAGACGTCGTACAACGGTAGCTATGGTATTGATGCCAGTTGGACCCTCTACAATGGCAGCAAGCGCCTGAACACCATCAAGCAGCAGAAGCTGAACAACCGCATTGCCGAACTCAATGTAGCCGAAAGTGAAAATTCTATCGAAGAGAGCATTGCACAAATATATGTGCAGATACTCTACGCTGCCGAAGCTGTTAAAGTAAATGAGAATACTCTTGCCGTCAGCCAGGCCGAACGTGATCGCGGACAACAGTTGCTGGAGGCCGGAAGTATCGCCAAGAGCGACCTCGCACAGTTGGAATCACAGGTCAGCACTGATAAATATCAGTTAGTGACGGCACAAGCCACCTTGCAAGATTACAAATTACAACTGAAACAACTTCTGGAGTTGGATGGTGAAAGTGAAATGAATCTCTATCTGCCTGCCTTAGGTGATGAAAATGTGCTGACGCCCCTGCCCACCAAAACAGATGTGTATCGAGCTGCTCTCACTTTCCGTCCTGAGATAGAATCGGGCAAGCTGAATGTACAGGCTTCCGATTTGGATATCAGCATTGCCAAAGCAGGATATATCCCTACACTGAGCCTCAGTGCCGGTATCGGTACAACGAACGCCAACGGCAATGATTTCTCCTTCTCCGAACAGGTGAAGAATAACTGGAACAACTCATTAGGTCTGACCGTAAGCATTCCTATCTTCAACAACCGTCAAACCAAAAGTGCGGTACAGAAAGCCCGCCTGCAAAAACAGACCAGCGAACTGGACTTGCAGGATCAGCAGAAGACCTTATACAAGACTATTGAAAGTTTATGGTTAGATGCCAATAGTGCACAACAACAATATGTAGCAGCTGCCGAGAAACTACGCAGTACACAGACAAGTTACGATCTCATTCAAGAGCAGTTCAACCTGGGCATGAAGAATACAGTAGAACTGCTGACAGAGAAGAATAACCTGCTCAATGCCCAACAGGAAACATTGCAAGCCAAATATATGGCTATACTGAATGCACAGTTATTGCGATTCTACCAGGGAGAGGGAATACAATTATAAGTGATTAGTGATAAATAAAAGAAACGATATGAGTAAGAAGAAAATTATCATCGTAGCGGTCGGCATCATCATTGTGGCCGGCATGGCTATCTGGATATTTGGCGGAGATGCAAAAAAACGGAAAGTGGTATACGAGACGACTACCGTAAGTCGTAGCGACATTTCCAACTCTGTGACTGCCACAGGCACCATTGAACCGGTGACTGAAGTGGAAGTAGGTACACAGGTCAGTGGTATCATTGATAAGCTGTATGCAGATTATAATTCGGTAGTGACCAAAGGGCAACTCATTGCCGAAATGGATAAAGTGACCCTGCAAAGTGAGCTTGCTTCACAAAAGGCAACCTATGATGGTGCCAAAGCCGAATATGAATATCAACAGAAGAACTACGAACGCAACAAAGGTCTGCACGAGAAGCAACTCATCAGCGATACGGATTACGAGCAAAGCCTCTACAACTACCAGAAAGCCAAAAGCGCCTATGACAGTAGTAAGGCATCTCTTGCCAAGGCAGAACGTAACTTGTCGTACGCCACCATCACCTCTCCTATCGACGGCGTTGTTATCAGCCGTGATGTAGAAGAAGGACAGACAGTAGCTTCCGGCTTCGAAACTCCGACCCTCTTCACCATTGCTGCGGACTTGACACAAATGCAAGTAGTGGCCGATGTAGATGAAGCTGACATAGGCGATGTAGAAGAAGGACAACGTGTGAGCTTTACAGTAGATGCTTATCCGAATGATGTATTCGAAGGTAAAGTTACACAAATCCGTCTTGGAGCAACCAGCAGTTCAAGCAGTACCACTACATCTACCACTGTGGTAACTTATGAAGTAGTGATCTCCGCCCACAACCCTGATTTGAAGTTGAAACCGAGATTGACAGCAAACATTACGATCTATACACTGGATAAGCAAGGAGTACTGAGTGTTCCTGCAAAGGCTTTACGCTTTACACCGGCAGTTCCATTGGTAGGCAAGGATGCCGTAATCAAGGACTGCGAAGGAGAGCATAAGGTATGGACCCGTGAAGGAGATACGTTTACCGCACATCCGGTCAGCATCGGTATCTCTAACGGAATTATGACGGAAATTACAGGTGGCATCAATGAAAACACGCAAGTCGTAGCTGATGCAGTAATCAGCACAGGCAGCGGACAGGCAGCTGTAGCCGAAGGACAGGAAGGAGGAGAAAGAAGTCCTTTCATGCCTGGCCCTCCGGGAAACAATAAAAAGAAAAATAATAAGTAATCATATTATGAGTAAAACAGTCATAGAATTGCAAAACATCCGGCGTGATTTCCAAGTGGGCGAGGAAACGGTGCATGCCCTGCGTGGCATCTCCTTTTCCATTGCCGAAGGAGAGTTCGTCACCATCATGGGTACGTCCGGTTCCGGTAAATCGACACTGTTGAATACCCTGGGTTGCCTCGATACTCCTACCAGTGGAGAATACTTGCTGGACGGTATATCCGTACGTACCATGAGCAAGCCTCAGCGCGCCATATTACGAAATCGGAAAATCGGTTTCGTATTCCAAAGCTATAATTTGCTGGCAAAGACAACTGCCGTGGAGAATGTAGAATTGCCTTTAATGTATAATGCTTCTGTCTCAGCAGCCGAACGCAGACGCCGAGCCATAGAAGCTCTGCAAGCCGTAGGGCTGGGCGACCGTCTGGAACATAAATCGAACCAGATGTCGGGTGGACAGATGCAACGTGTAGCCATTGCCCGTGCCCTGGTAAACAACCCTGCGGTAATCCTTGCCGATGAGGCAACAGGTAATCTGGACACGCGTACTTCTTTTGAGATATTGGTTCTTTTCCAAAAACTACATGCCGAAGGACGCACCATTATATTCGTTACCCACAATCCCGAAATAGCCCAGTACAGTAGCCGGAACATTCGTCTGCGTGACGGGCATGTGACGGAAGACACGGTGAATACGAAAATTCTATCGGCAGCAGCGGCACTGGCAGCATTACCGAAAAATGATGAAGATTAAGAAATATAAATTATGAACGGAACAAACCTTTTCAAAATAGCCCTCCGCGCCCTTGCCAACAACAAGCTTCGCGCCTTCCTCACCATGCTGGGTATCATCATTGGTGTGGCCTCCGTCATCACCATGCTTGCCATCGGACAGGGTTCGAAGAAAAGTATCCAGGCACAGATATCGGAAATGGGGTCGAACATGATCATGATTCACCCTGGCAGTGATACGCGTGGCGGTGTCCGTCAAGATGCTTCTTCCATGCAGACTTTGAAACTGACTGATTACGAAGCACTACGGGATGAGACTAACTTCCTGGCAGCTGTCAGTCCAAACGTATCGTCCAGTGGACAGCTCATTGCCGGAAACAATAATTATCCTGCCTCCGTAAATGGTGTAGGTACTGAATACCTCGAAATTCGCCAGTTAAGTGTGGAAAGCGGCGAGATGTTCACCGAAGCTGACATCCAGAATGCAGCAAAAGTCTGTATCATAGGTAAGACTATTGTAGACAACCTCTTCCCTAACGGACAGAACCCTATCGGACATATTATCCGTTTCAATCAGGTTCCCCTACGTGTAGTAGGTGTGCTCAAAGCGAAAGGATACAACTCCATGGGTATGGACCAGGATGAAATCGTGCTGGCTCCCTACACCACCGTAATGAAACGTATGCTGGCAGTTACCTATCTTCAAGGTATCTTTGCCTCTGCCCTCTCCGAAGACATGACAGATTATGCCACGGACGAAATTACCACCATCCTGCGCCGTAATCACAAGCTGAAAGAAAATGATGACGATGACTTCACCATCCGTAGCCAGCAAGAACTCAGTACGATGCTGAATTCTACCACTGACTTGATGACCACACTTTTGGCATGTATTGCCGGCATTTCTCTGGTAGTAGGTGGTATCGGTATCATGAACATTATGTATGTCAGCGTAACCGAACGTACGCGTGAAATCGGTCTGCGTATGTCCGTAGGCGCACGTGGCGTGGATATTCTTTCACAATTCCTGATTGAGGCCATCCTTATTAGTATTACAGGTGGCATCATTGGAGTCGTCATCGGCTGCGGAGCCTCATTCATTGTGAAGAACGTAGCCCACTGGCCCATCTATATCCAGGCATGGAGTGTGTTCCTCTCCTTTGCTGTCTGCACCGTCACTGGTGTATTCTTCGGCTGGTATCCGGCTAAGAAAGCAGCTGATCTGGATCCGATAGAGGCAATCAGATACGAGTAAGAGAATTATGAATGATAAATTATGAATTATGAATGGCTATGCAGCAGACGATGCAGTAAAATTCATAATTCATAATCCATAATTCATAATTAAAATACCTATTTTTGTAATATGATTATGCAAGAACCCAAAACACGCCGGATTGTAGAAGTCCTCATTCATATCATCGGATGGGGCATTGTTTTTGCCTTTCCATTTCTGCTGATGAACCGCAGTGGATTCACGGTTAGCTGGATAGACTACCTGCGTCATGGCAGTACAGTGCCGATATCGTTCCTTATCGTGTTTTATATAAACTACTGCTTCTTTATTCCCCACTTTCTGTTTGAAGGACGAATTAAACAATATATCATACTGAACCTCCTGCTTATACTTTGCACCGCTATTGGTGTACACTTCTGGCAGGATTTCATCTTCCATACCTATGTGAAGTCCACTCCTCCCAAGCGTCCCGGACCTCCCAGTTGGATATTTATTCTGCGCGACGTATTCTCAATGGTTCTCACTGTCGGTCTGGCAGCTGCTATCCGTATGAGCGGTCGCTGGATAAAAGTGGAAGCTGCCCGTCGTGAGGCAGAGAAAAGCCGTACAGAAGCTGAATTGAAAAACTTGCGTAATCAACTGAATCCGCACTTCCTGCTCAATACCCTGAACAATATCTATGCCCTTATCGCTTTTGACAGCGATAAAGCACAAGCTGCTGTCCAAGAGTTGAGCCGTCTTTTGCGCCATGTTCTCTACGATAACCAACAAAACTTTGTTGCCTTGGGCAAAGAAATGGACTTCATCCGCAACTATATCGAGCTGATGCGTATCCGTCTTGCCTCCAACGTGACCGTAGAGACCCAAATCGATGTCCGTGCCGATAGCCGTACGGAAATAGCCCCACTCATTTTCATCTCCCTCATAGAGAATGCCTTCAAACATGGCATCTCCCCTACTGAGCCCAGCTTTATCCGCATCCATTTCAGCGAAAGTCCCGGTCAGGTGTGCTGTGAAATAACCAACAGCTACCATCCCAAAAGCCAAGCTGATAAAAGTGGAAGTGGTATAGGGCTGGAGCAGGTACGGAAACGTCTGGAACTGACCTATCCCGGTCGGTATGAATGGAAACAGGGAGTGAGTGACAACGGGAAAGAATATAAATCAATATTGGTGATAGGGTTATAGAGTGATAGAGTGATAAAGTAATATCACATTATCACTTTATAACCCTATCACCCCTAAATATTCAACATTATGAACCTGACTTGTGCCATAGTAGACGATGAACCGTTAGCTTTAGACCTATTGGAAAGCTACGTCAATAAGACCCCGTTCCTGACATTGGACGGAAAGTATTCCAGTGCCGTACAGGCTATGAAAGAGCTACCGGAGAAGCGAGTTGACTTGCTTTTCCTCGATATACAAATGCCAGAACTTAATGGCCTTGAGTTCTCTAAAATGGTAGATCCGCATACCCGTATCATATTTAGTACTGCTTTTGAGCAATATGCCATCGACGGTTATAAAGTGAATGCTCTGGATTATCTGTTAAAGCCAATCTCCTACGTAGATTTTTTGCAGGCAGCAAACAAAGCAGTGCAATGGTTTGAATTATTGCAGCAGCCCAAAGAAGAAATTGAAAGCATATTTGTTAAAAGCGACTATAAACTGGTGCAAATAGAGCTTAAAAAGATACTTTATGTGGAGGGTTTGAAAGATTATGTTAAAATTTATACAGAGGATAGTGCTCGGGCAATATTATCTCTTATGAGTATGAAATCAATGGAGGAATTATTGCCAGCTTCCCGTTTTATGCGGGTTCACAGATCTTATATTGTCCAGAAAGAAAAAATAAGAGTTATTGACCGCGGACGAATTGTGTTCGATAAAACGTATATCCCCGTCAGCGATAGTTATAAACAGGTATTTCAAGCATTCCTGGATAAAAGAAGTTAGAATATAACATTCATTTGTCGATAAAATATCCGAATCTGTCGACAAAACATAATTTCCTATTGCATATTAAAAAATGTTTTTTTACCTTTGCATCGAACAGATAAAGGAAGTTGTGAAACTTCCCCCAATAGAATAGTTTAGTTAAGTCTAGTTTAGTTTTTGTGTGAAGCACTTCCTCCGTGAGCGAACGACAGGAAGTGCTTTTTTGTGTATCTCAACTATTCCACTCACTTTATTCCCAAAAATTGGAAAGGTTTTGCAGTAACAAACTCTTTAGCAGTATTTCCCGCATACGTCTTACCATCAAGGAGGTTCAACTTCCTGACGGGTGCTTTCTCTGAAAAATCCACATCCTTGAAGTCAACCCAGAATACATTGGGATATAAAGTAGATTCAAAGTAATAAACTTTATCCTTTTGATCGGAAACCGTTCTCCAACGCGTTGAAGATATGTTCGGCTGATCAGGAGTACTAATGCCAAACGGAACAGAAGTATTGCGTATCACGCTAAAAACACTGGCCAGTGCCGTACGTGTATCTTCGGTCTTAGGAATTGCATTAATATAGAATGAAGCCCTCACAAAACGGTCGGCAGCCCGGTTAGTGCCGGGTAAGAAGGTCGTTCCTCCAATAGTCTTCCAATAATCATCAAGTGCCAATTGCTGGTCGAAAACGGGTGAATTGGTCATCACCTGATAGGACCTGTTATGGTGTATATTCAGCTTTCCATCTATATATTCAAAGATAGCATTATCACCCGTAGCATCTGAAATGGAGAGATGAAGAGTAGCCATACGTGTACCGTCAGGCATCATATCCGATACCACATCGAAGGTATTCTTTTCTATTTCGGAAACCGCTTCACTCACCGTTGCAAAATTATCAAGCATATATTGCACCCAGGCAGCTATGGACAAAGCCGGTTTTTCACCATTCCATTGAGGATAAGACGATTCTGCCAACCATAATAAATTAGCAACGAGTCCTTTCTCATTCATGCCGTCAGTGCTGCATATATCATAAGCCGAAGTAACGACACTACCATATTTGGATTTCCAACGCATCGGGTCCTTTCCCACCTCTCCATTACGCTCCATGCCTCGCGGAAAGATCCAGATATTACTACGGGTATCTTCCTTCCAGTCCATGGTACGGCCTGTTATCACCATATCTTTGTTTCCTTGATAAACTACACGTGTACAAGCCCTTACACGTTTCTGAGGTATTACTGAAAATATAACCACAAGCGCGGTGATTAAAAATACATTTGTCTTACACATAATTATCTGATATTAAGTTGTTAGTAAGTATGAATACTAACAAAAGTACAGACTACAAAGTTCTTAAAAGAACCGGGAGACTATCTACCGGAAATAAATAAATATTAAAATTGAAAACAAACCACAAGAAATGCTGTTGGAAGGGGAAACTTAAAAACGATAACAGTTATGAATTACGGTATTAGTATCCTTTTCAGGGCTATCCCACTGCTGATGGCCCTCTTCTGTTTTGGCTACGGAGCCTTTGTGCTCGACATGGGGACGGACGTAAACCGATTTGTTGCCGGGCCCGTAGTATTTTCATTAGGAATGATATGCATTGCATTGTTTGCTACTGCAGCTACCATCATCCGGCAACTCATCCACACATACAGTACTGCGGCAAAATACGTATTGCCTATTCTCGGCTATCTGGCTGCAATAGTATGTTTCATTGGTGGAATGACTTATATAAATGACGGTATTACTGCCGCCCATTTCGTAGCAGGGCACGTCATTTGTGGAGTAGCATTTATCACCGCCTGCGTAGCTACCACTGCCACTGCATCCACCCGTTTCACTCTAATCCCACAAAACTCAAAACGAACGGATCATACCGTACCGGCAAAAGCTTTCTCATCTGCACAAGGAGATGCGCTGATTATTCTTGCTGTCATCTTTGCTGTAATTACATGGGTATGGACTTTCTGGCTATTAGGACAAAGCAGCACTCATGTTGCTTATTTCGTAGCCGGACATGTTATGGCAGGATTAGCTTGCATATGCACCAGCTTAGTGGCACTTGTAGCTACCATATCACGCCAGATACGGAACACTTATACCGGTTCGGAACGAAAATGGTGGCCTGCCCTTGTATTGGCAATGGGTACACTTAGTATCCTCTGGGGACTTTGGATACTGACTGACATCGATCCTGATAAGTCCTCCATCGGATATATAATGATAGGTCTGGGTTTGGTTTGTTACAGCATTTCCAGTAAAGTGATCCTGCTGGCAGTTATCTGGCGGAATGTCTTCAAACTGGCGAATCGCATTCCGCTTATTCCAGTACTCACTGCACTGACCTGCCTTTTCTTATCTGCCTTTATGTTTGAAATGGCGACACTGGACGACGTTTACTTTGTTCCTGCACGTGTATTGGCCGGATTAGGAGGCATCTGCTTCACACTGTTCTCCATCGTCAGCATCCTCGAAAGCGGGACATCCAACTCATAAATCACTCTCTCAATAATTGCTTTTATGGATGGGCTAAGGTTTTGCCAGCTCATCCATAAATACTTCTACATTCCATGCATGATGGGCTACATAGGCAGCCGGACCGGTATCACCCGAATCCAGAATATCCTGCACGACATTAGCCTTATTTCTGCCTGTAACGAAGAAGATCAATTGCTTGGCATTGAATAACAGACAGCCGGTCATAGCAATACGCTTCTGACCGTTGTAAGGATTCACACTCACCTCATAAGGATGAAAGGAAGAAAGTAAATGCTCCTGTCCGGGAAAAATAGACGAGGTATGTCCATCTTCGCCAGCACCGAGCAACACAATGTCAAGAGCCGGGAATCCATGCCAGAGAGATGCATGACAACGTACTACACTGGAGTAACGCTTCGCCTCATTGTCGGGACGATTGTTACCATCGATAGGAAAAATGTATTCCTCCGGCATATGAACCTTATCCAACAACAAACGGCGCATAGTGCCATAATTACTTTCTGAATCTTCGGCAGGCACACAACGTTCATCCACCCAATAGATGCGCATACGCAACCAGGGAGTGGCATCCTTGAACTCATCCGCCCACAAATCGAACATGAGCGAAGGCGTACTGCCTCCGCTGAATGCTATGTGGAAAATCTTTTGCGGCTCTGCCTCCATCAGACTTATGATGTGTTTGATAAGAGCTCGTGCCGTTTCAACAGCTGTACTATAGATATAAGTTTTCATAACTCACAATATTGATCAGTGTTCGTTAAGTTTTTACACGGATTGGTCCAGTCAGCACCATGTTCGTGCATCATAGCTTCACTCTCCAGAGGTCCCCAGGTTCCGACGGGATAGCCATAGAGAGGTGCATCCGGATATTCGTTCCAATAGCGCAATACCGGATCGAAGAAACGCCAGGAAGCTTCGACGGCATCACTACGAGTGAAAAGGGTCGGATCACCCTGAATACAGTCTTCTATCAGGCGGGCATAAGCATCACCTGTAGCCTTTCCGCCCAATTGGTCATAACTGAAATCCATCATCACCTGCTTCACATCGAATCCCGGACCGGGCACTTTCATACCAAACTTCAGTACGATGCCCTCATTGGGTTGCAAGCGAAGGATAAGTTTATTAGCCCGCGGACAATGTCCGCCATGGCAATGAAACATCTGATGCGGTGTCTCACGGAAATGCACTACAATCTCCGTCACCTTCGTAGGCATCTGCTTTCCTGTGCGGATGTAGAAAGGTACACCACTCCAGCGCCAGTTATCGATACCGATTTTCATGGCAATGTAAGTTTCAGTGCGCGAGTCGGCAGGAACGTTCTTTTCTTCACGGTAGCCCTTTTTAGAACCGGAAGCCGTATATTGCCCGCGGACTATATGTTCATTCAAATCTTCATCCGTCAGAGGTTTCAAGGATTCATAGACCTTCACCACTTCATTACGGAAATTGTCAGCCGTAAAAACTGCAGGAGGTTCCATAGCGGTAAGAGCTACCAACTGGATAAGATGGTTCTGAACCATATCCCGCAAAGCTCCTGTTCCATCATAGAAACCGCCACGCTGTTCAATACCCAGATTCTCTACTGCAGTAACTTCTATATAATCGATATAATTACGGTTCCACAGCGGTTCGAAGATGCCGTTGGCAAAACGGAAAGCAAGAATATTTTGAGCTGTTTCTTTACCGAGAAAATGATCGATACGATAAATCTGGTGCTCCTCAAAGACGGAAGCATATATTTTGTTTAGTTCTTGTGCTGACTTCAGGTCGTAGCCGAAAGGTTTCTCAACGATGATACGGGTATGCTTACGATTCAATCCGGCTTTTTTCAGATGCAGGGGAATAACTCCATAAAGTGAAGGAGGCGTAGCAAGATAGAACAGCAAATTATCCGGAGCTTTCTCACCTGTGATTTCCTGTAAACGCTTGCCCAGCATTTCGTACCCTTCTTCTTTGGCAGGATCTATGCTGAGATAATGTAAATGAGTACAGAATTCCTTCATCCCTACTTCAGCGGGAGTGACAAAATGTTCCAGTTCATTCAATATATAGTCACGGTAAGTATCATCCGCGTAGTCTGTGCGCCCAATTCCTAAAATGCTAAACTCTTCCGGCAACCGATTATCTTTATAAAGAGAGTAGAGTGCCGGCATAAGTTTGCGCTTCGTCAGGTCACCCGAGGCGCCGAATATGATCATTACAAATTTACTCATTTAATTTAGTGATTAGTGGTTAGTGATTAGTAGTTAGTGACTACACATTATATGTACCTGATTTTGTATCTCCGCCATGTCCGGTCCAGTTCTCATGGAAGAATTGCCCGCGAAGTTCATCAGTACGTTCGAAAGTATGTGCACCAAAGTAATCGCGTTGTGCCTGAATCATATTGGCAGGTAACTTCGCAGATACCAGTGAATAGAAATAGTTCAGTGCAGAAGAGAAAGCAGGAACAGGCAGTTCTTCTTTCATTGCATGAGCTACAAGATGCTTCCAGCCCGAAAGCAATTCTTTAATTTCTTCCCGGAAGTAAGGAGCAAGCAGCAAGTGCTTCGGCTTCTGTGATGCTTCAAAAGCTGCGGCTATATCATTCAAGAATACGCTACGAATAATACAACCACCACGCCACATACGGGCAATGGATGCCAAGTCGAGATCCCAACCGTAAGTTTCGGATGCCTTTTGCAATACAGCAAAACCTTGTGCATAAGATACCAATTTGGAAGCATACAAGGCCGAATAAATATCCTTCACCAGTTCCGGTTTATTATATACCACTTGTGAACGCTGGCAAGCGAATTGCTTGGAAGCCGCTTCACGCAGATTTTTCTGTGCCGAAAGGCTACGCTCAAAAACAGCCGTAGCAATCAGTCCCAAGGGCATTCCCAGTTCCATAGCATTGATAACAGACCATTTACCAGTACCTTTCTGTCCGGCAGCATCCAAAATCTTATCAATCAGATATCCACCTGCCTTATCTTTATGGCGTAAAATGTTGGCAGTGATTTCTATCAGATAACTGCGCAATTTACCCTCATTCCAATGAGCGAATACGGAAGCCATTTCTTCATTATCCAGTTGCAATAGATTCTTCATCACCCAGTAGGCTTCGGCAATCAGCTGCATATCGCCATACTCGATACCATTATGTATCATCTTGACAAAGTGTCCCGAACCAGCCGGACCAATCCAATCACAGCAAGGAGTACCATCGGCAGCACGTGCAGCGATACTTTGCAGAATGGGTTTCACTTCATCCCATGCAGTAACAGAACCACCCGGCATAATAGAAGCACCATTCAGCGCTCCTTCTTCTCCGCCGGAAACACCAGCTCCGACAAAGCGAAAACCTTTCTGTTCGGCCAATGCCACACGGCGATTGGTATCTTCATAATTTGAATTTCCACCATCTATTAGTATATCTCCCGGAGAAAGATACGGAAAAAGCTGTTCCATCAACTCATCTACCGCATTACCCGCACGAACCATCATCATGATTTTGCGCGGTGTAGAAATGGACTCCACAAAGTCGGGTATTTCAGTATATCCTTCAATAGTCTTTCCCTTGGCACGGCCATTGGTAAAGCGTTCTACCACGCCTTCTTCTACTCCCGGAACGGTTCGATTATACACGGATACGTGCCATCCCTTATCTGCCATGTTCAAGGCCAGATTCTCCCCCATTACGGCAAGTCCAATTAAGCCGATGTCTGTCTTTTGTTTGTTTTTGGTCATAACTTGCATTTTTTTGTTATTGTTTCATTGAAATGGAAACAATATGCCAAGGGCATTTGTTCGTATGAATTTCGAATAAAAATCGTACTTTTGCAAACATGACTACATTTCACCTGAAAAACTTAAATACAGATTTATGAAAAAACTACATATCGGACTACTGCCGCGTATCATAATAGCCATAGCATTGGGCATTCTTTTGGGTAATTTTCTTCCCGGAGGTATGGTACGCTTTTTCGTTACGTTCAACGGTATTTTCAGTGAGTTCCTGAACTTCTCCATACCACTTATTATTGTAGGGTTAGTAACAGTAGCAATTGCCGATATTGGTAAAGGTGCCGGAAAACTATTATTAATTACAGCACTGATTGCTTACGGAGCAACCTTGTTTTCCGGTTTTTTGTCTTACTTTACTGGTGTAACTGTATTTCCATACCTGATAGAATCGGGAGTTCCGCTGGAAGAGGTCAGTGAAGCGCAAGGCATCTTGCCTTTCTTTTCTGTTGCCATACCTCCGCTGATGAATGTTATGACAGCTCTGGTATTAGCTTTCATGTTAGGACTTGGGCTTGCTCAACTGAAAAACGATACGTTGAAGCATGCTGCACGCGATTTCCAGGAAATTATTATTCGCATGATCAGTGCAGTCATTCTGCCATTGCTCCCTATTTACATATTCGGTATATTCCTTAATATGACACATTCGGGACAGGTATTCTCTGTATTAATGGTCTTCATAAAAATAATCGGTGTGATCTTCCTGCTGCATATCTTCCTTTTAGTGTTCCAGTATTGCATAGCTGCACTATTCGTCCGTAAGAATCCCTTTAAATTATTGGGACGGATGATGCCTGCCTATTTCACCGCCTTAGGTACACAGTCTTCTGCTGCCACTATTCCTGTCACATTGGAACAGACTAAAAAGAATGGGGTATCATCTGACATAGCAGGTTTTGTGATTCCACTTTGTGCTACGATACATCTATCCGGAAGTACGCTCAAGATAGTTGCATGCGCCCTTGCCTTGATGATGATGCAGGGTATACCTTTCGATTTCCCACTATTTGCCGGTTTTATTTTCATGCTGGGAATCACCATGGTAGCAGCTCCCGGAGTTCCTGGTGGTGCTATCATGGCATCTTTGGGTATATTGCAGTCCATGCTTGGTTTCGATGAATCGGCACAAGCATTGATGATTGCGCTCTACATTGCGATGGATAGCTTCGGTACTGCCTGTAATGTGACGGGAGACGGGGCGATTGCGTTGGTAGTGGATAAGATATATAAATGAAAAAAGTTTTGTTTTCTCGTAAAAAACAACGAATTTTGTCCTCTTAAAATCAATTTATAACGAAGCCTACAATATGAAAACAGCTCTAATCTCCGGAATAACAGGTCAGGACGGTTCGTTTCTTGCCGAATTCTTATTACAAAAAGGATATGAAGTTCACGGTATTCTCCGCCGTTCATCCTCATTCAATACAGGACGTATCGAACACTTGTACTTCGACGAATGGGTGCGCGACATGAAACAGAAACGTACTATTAACCTGCATTACGGCGATATGACGGATAGCAGTTCGCTCATTCGAATCATTCAGCAGGTGCAACCGGATGAAATCTATAATCTTGCCGCACAAAGTCATGTAAAGGTATCTTTTGATGTACCGGAATACACAGCTGAAGCGGACGCCATTGGTACACTCCGTATGCTGGAAGCTGTCCGCATCCTGGGCATGGAGAAAAAAACAAAGATTTATCAGGCATCTACTTCGGAACTCTACGGAAAAGTACAGGAAGTTCCTCAAACGGAAACAACGCCTTTCTATCCCCGTAGCCCGTACGGAGTAGCCAAACAATATGGTTTCTGGATTACCAAAAACTACCGCGAAAGTTATGGAATGTTTGCCGTAAACGGTATCCTTTTCAATCATGAAAGTGAACGCAGAGGTGAGACATTTGTAACCCGCAAGATTACGCTGGCTGCTGCACGCATAGCACAAGGTTTTCAGGATAAATTGTATTTAGGTAATCTGGACGCACGCCGTGACTGGGGATATGCGAAAGATTATGTAGAGTGTATGTGGCTCATTCTTCAGCATGATACACCGGAAGATTTCGTGATTGCCACAGGAGAAATGCATACTGTTCGTGAGTTTGCCACACTCGCCTTCAAAGAAGTAGGTATTGAACTGCGTTGGGAAGGTGAAGGTGTCGAAGAAAAAGGCATTGATGTGAAGACAGGCAAAATCATTGTAGAAGTAGATTCAAAATACTTCCGTCCTGCCGAAGTTGAACAATTGCTGGGTGATCCTACCAAAGCCAAAACACTTTTGGGCTGGAACCCAAGACAAACCAGCTTTGAAGATCTCGTGAAGATTATGGCAACGCATGACATGAAGTTCGTGAAGAAGCTGTATCTGAGATCACAAGAGAATTAATACATAAAACTTAAAATATAATGTTAGACAAAAACGCCAAAATCTACGTAGCAGGTCATCGTGGCCTGGTAGGTTCTGCAATCTGGAAGAACCTGCAAGATAAAGGATATACCAATCTTATTGGCAAAACCCACAAAGAAGTCGACTTACTGGACGCCATTGCCGTTCGTAGATTCTTTGATGAAGAACAACCGGAATATGTATTCCTTGCTGCCGCTTTCGTAGGCGGCATCATGGCAAACAGTATCTATCGTGCTGATTTCATCTACAAGAACCTGCAAATACAACAGAACGTCATCGGCGAAAGTTTCCGCCATAATGTAAAGAAACTCCTCTTCCTGGGCAGCACTTGCATCTATCCACGCGATGCCGAGCAACCCATGAAAGAAGAAGTACTTCTTACCTCTCCCTTGGAATACACCAATGAACCCTATGCCATAGCTAAGATTGCCGGACTGAAAATGTGCGAAAGTTTCAACCTGCAATACGGTACAAATTATATTGCTGTAATGCCTACCAACCTCTATGGCCCGAACGATAATTTCGATCTGGAACGCAGTCATGTACTTCCTGCCATGATTCGCAAGATACACCTTGCCCACTGTCTGAAACAAGGTGATTGGGATGCCATACGCAAAGACCTGGATCTCCGTCCCGTAGAAGGCATTGGCGGAACCGGCAGCAAAGAGGATATTCTCACCATTCTTGCTAAATACGGTATCAGTGACAATGAAGTGAAACTTTGGGGTACCGGTACACCGCTTCGCGAATTCCTTTGGAGCGAAGAAATGGCAGATGCCAGTGTATTCGTCATGGAACATGTAGACTTCAAAGACACCTATAAACCAGACGATAAAGACATTCGTAACTGCCACATCAATATAGGTACAGGTAAAGAAATCTCCATCCGCAACCTTGCCGAACTGATTGTTTCTACTGTAGGCTACAAAGGCCAACTGAGTTTCGATAGTAGCAAACCGGACGGCACCATGCGTAAACTGACTGACCCTTCAAAACTACATTCTCTGGGTTGGCACCACAAAGTAGAAATAGAAGAAGGCGTACAACGCATCTATCATTGGTATTTAAAATCGTAAATATTTCAATAGCCCTGGCCATATTTTAATATGCCAGGGCTAAATTATATACATATCCCGCTTTTTTTAGCTAAAAATTTGCTTTCTTTTGATAAAGCCTTATATTTGCACAAATTTCAAATAAATGTGCAATATATAATATCATGGAACAAAGCTTTATCGCCTACATTGAGAATAGTATTAAAGAGAATTGGGACCTTGATGCCCTGACAGATTATAATGGCGCTACCCTACAATATAAAGATGTAGCCCGCAAAATAGAGAAAGTACATTTAATCTTCGAAGCAAGCGGTATTAAAAAAGGCGATAAGATAGCCATCTGTGGACGTAATAGCTCACACTGGGGAGTCACCTTCCTTGCCACACTTACCTACGGAGCAGTTGCAGTTCCTATCCTTCATGAGTTCAAAGCGGACAATGTACACAACATTGTCAATCACTCCGAAGCAAAATTACTCTTTGTGGGCGACCAGGTATGGGAAAACCTCAACGAATCTGCAATGACTATCCTGGAAGGCATCATTCTGATGACGGACTTCTCCATTCTCATCTCACGCACACAGAAACTGGATTACGCCCGTGAACATCTGAACGAATTGTTCGGCAAGAAATACCCCAAGAATTTCCGTAAAGAACACATTGAATATCACAAAGATCAGCCCGAAGAACTGGCAGTCATCAACTATACTTCCGGAACAACGAGTTACTCCAAGGGGGTAATGCTGCCCTACCGCAGCCTGTGGTCCAATACGGCATTCGCATTCGAAGTATTGCCATTGAAAGCCGGAGACAAGATTATCTCCATGTTGCCAATGGCACACATGTACGGGTTGGCATTCGAATTCCTGTACGAGTTCTCAGCAGGATGTCAGATCTACTTCCTAACCCGCATGCCAAGCCCCAAAATCATTTTCCAGGCATTCTCGGAAGTGAAGCCCCACCTTGTAGTGGCTGTACCGCTTATTATAGAAAAGATCATTAAGAAGAACGTGCTTCCGAAACTGGAAACACCTACCATGAAGCTATTGCTGAAAGTTCCCATCATCAATGACAAGATTAAAGCAACTGTACGCGAAGGAGTAGTCAATGCTTTCGGCGGACGTTTTGCAGAAGTTATCGTAGGCGGTGCCGCTTTCAATCAGGAAGTAGAACAATTCCTGCACATGATAGAATTCCCCTACACGGTAGGTTATGGGATGACAGAATGTGGTCCGATTATCTGTTACGAAGACTGGTCACGCTTCAAACCGGGTTCCTGCGGTAAGGCGGTTCCGCGTATGGAAGTGAAAGTTCTTTCTTCCGATCCGGAAAATATACCGGGGGAAATCGTATGCCGCGGACCGAATGTTATGCTTGGATACTATAAAAATGAAGAAGCCACACGTGAAGCAATCGACGCTGACGGTTGGCTGCATACAGGCGACCTTGCACTAATGGACGCCGAAGGGAATATCACCATCAAAGGACGCAGCAAGAATATGTTGCTCGGTTCCAGTGGACAAAATATATACCCCGAAGAAATAGAAGATAAGTTGAATAACATGCCGTACGTTGCCGAAAGTATTATCGTGCAGCAGAATGAAAAGCTTGTCGGACTGGTATATCCGGACTTCGACGATGCCTTTGCACACGGCCTGACTACCGCAGATATAGAACGGGTCATGGAAGAAAACCGTGCCACGCTAAACACCATGTTGCCTGCATACAGCCAGATATTCAAAATGAAAATCTATCCCGAAGAATTTGAGAAAACTCCAAAACGCTCCATTAAACGATTCTTATACCAGGAAGCAAAGGGATAAGATTGTAATTAACCGACTAACCTTTATTAAAGTATTATCTCAAATGAAAAGCGAATTATTAATATCGGCTGCCATGATTCCAATGTGGGGCATGGCAGGAGAAGCGATTGCAGCATCTCCGGAAAAAGGTGTGCCGAAAGAAAAGCAACGTCCGAACATTGTTTTGTTTCTGGTTGATGACATGGGATGGCAGGATACTTCTCTGCCCTTCTGGACTCAACGGACACACTACAACGACACCTACCATACACCGAACATGGAACGTCTGGCAACACAAGGCAAGATGTTCACACAAGCGTATGCCTGCAGTATCAGTTCCCCTACCCGTGTCAGCCTTTTCACAGGAATGAATGCAGCCCGCCATCGCGTAACCAGTTGGACATTACGTAAAAATACCACTCACGAACAACCCGACTCAGTAATGACCTATCCCGAATGGAATGTAAACGGCATTTGCCAGGAACCGGGAATTGAACGTACTACCCAAGTGACTACGTTGGCACAGGTACTTAAAGATAACGGTTACCAGACCATACATTGCGGTAAAGCCCATTTCGGAGCAAATGATACACCCGGAGCCGATCCGCTGACAATGGGATTCGAAGTGAATATAGCCGGACATGCAGCCGGATCACCTGCCAGTTATTACGGCAAAAATAATTTTGGGAATAAGCCGGATGGCAAAAGTCCGTTAGCTGCCGTTCCCGGATTGGAGCAATATCATGGCACGGATACTTTCCTCAGCGAAGCACTTACATTAGAGGCTATGAAAGCTTTGGATAAGGCACAGCAAAAGGATAAACCATTTTTCCTATACATGGCTCATTATGCCATTCATACTCCCATACAACCCGATTATCGTTTTTACCAGAAATATCTGGATAAAGGGCTTCCTCCCGTAGAAGCAGCTTATGCCACCCTCATCGAAGGCATGGACAAGAGCTTGGGAGACCTGATGGATTATCTGGAACGTAACCAACTAACAGACAATACCGTAATCCTTTTCATGTCCGACAATGGCGGACTGGCCGCACATACCCGCGCCGGAGAACTCCATACTCAGAACTACCCACTCAACAGTGGAAAAGGTTCCGCCTATGAAGGAGGTATCCGCGAACCAATGATCGTAAGCTGGCCTGGTGTAGTGGCTCCCGATACGAAATGCGGAGATTATCTTATGATTGAAGACTTTTATCCGACCATCCTCGAAATAGCAGGTATTCAAGAATATACCACCGTACAACAACAGGACGGCATCAGCTTCATGCCATTGCTAACGGGAAAAGGGAAGGTAAAAGACCGCGATATCTATTGGCACTATCCTCATAGCTGGGGACCTTCGGGGCCGGGTATCGGAGCAACTTGCTCCATTCGTTCCGGTGACTGGAAACTCGTCTACTACTTTGTAGACGGTAAGCGTGAACTATTCAATATCCCCGCTGATATCAGCGAGAAAAACGACGTGGCAATGGAAAACCCACGCATTGTAAAGAAATTAGCACAGAAATTAAGTAACTACCTTCGGTCGGTAGATGCACAGCGTCCTACGCTCCGTGCAACCGGTAACTTAGCGCCCTGGCCGGATGAAATTAAAGATTAAAATCAATGAGAAGATTATTTCCATCTATTATTGCATTACTGATGGTTGCAGGAACACTTTCTGCACAGACTACAGACAACAAATCGACTGAAACAACCAAGAAAAACAGAGAACCTGTCGGCGTCAATCTCTCCCTGTGGAAGAATATGTCCACACAACAGACTGATACTGTAGGAAGTACTTGTTTCAACCTCGGTCTATTCTCTTCTATGAACCGTCTGAACGGCGTGGGTATCAATCTACTGGGTAGTGTGGTATACCGTGACATGAACGGTGTACAGGTTACAGGTCTTGCCAACCTGGTAGGAGGCAGCATGCGCGGTGTTCAGATAGCAGGTATCAGTAATGTGAACGGAGATAATCTCTGTGGTGTATCCTTGTCCGGTTTAGTCGGTATCACAGGAAATCATGCACAAGGTGTTATATTCTCCGGACTTACCAATATTGTAGGAGACAATGCCAGTGGTGTTCTCATTGGTGGCTTGCTGAACATTGCCGGAGAGAATTCTTCGGGAGCACATATTGCAGGATTAGCCAACATTTCAGGCGAAGATTTCATTGGTATCACCGCTTCCGGCTTGCTGAACATTGTAGGCGAAAATCTGCGAGGCGTACAAATCAGCGGTTTGGGTAACATCACAGGAGAAAACATGCAAGGTTTACAGATATCCGGTCTGGGTAATGTGGTAGGTGAACACTTCACAGGAGCACAAGTTGCCCCTTTCAATTTTGCCGGAAAAGGAAAAGGCGTACAGATTGGATTAGTCAACTATTATAAGAATAGTTTCGACGGTTTCCAGTTAGGTCTGGTCAATGCCAATCCGGATACTAAAGTGCAGTTAATGCTTTTCGGAGGCAATGCTACAAAGCTGAATGTAGGTGCTCGCTTCAAGAACAATCTGTTCTATACCATCTTAGGCGGTGGTACGCACTATCTGGATTTCAGCGATAAGTTTTCAGCCTCTCTCTTCTATCGTGCAGGTCTTGAGCTTCCCCTATATAAGCAATTATTTATCAGCGGTGACCTGGGCTTCCAGCACATCGAAAACTTCAAGAACAAAGACTATGGCTTCCCTGCACGCCTTTACGCTCTCCAAGCACGTGTCAATCTGGAATATCGTCTAAATGACCGTTTGGGTGTATTCGTCACAGGTGGTTATGGTGGCAGCCGCTACTACAACAAAGGGGTCACTTACGATAAAGGAGTGATTGTGGAAGGAGGAGTGGTGTTGTTTAAATACTAAAATCACTTTTCCTTTATAAGTCCCGTCCTGTACGCCACCAGCAACTTCTTCAAGTCTTGTACCTGTGTCACCAGTATTTTTCCTTGATCCGTATCTTTCACCATCATACGTTGTGAATTGAACTCTACGACAAAGATATTAGACTTGATGTCCTGGCCTTCCTCTATCGCCTTCTGACGGCTTTGGAACGGTTCATGTTGCACTAATTGCAAGCCATGTGAATGATAGACCAACGTATATCCGGCAATACCTGTTTCCGGTTGATATGCCTTGGAGAACCCGCCATCAATCACCAACAACTTACCATCTGCTTTTATCGGTTTTTCACCCTTGATGATCTTCACAGGTACATGGCCATTAATGATGTGTGAATGAGGTCCCGTGACTTCGAACTCTGCAAGAATGCGTTCACAAATATCAGCACGATTACGTAGAGTATAGTAATATCCTTTCGTCTCTTTAGCCAATTCTTTTTCTCCAATGAAATAGCGTTCAAAAGTCGCCATTTTATCTTTGTCAAACGATGGAGCATCCGGGCCACACCACATATACCACACATAATCCAGTGCAAAACTCTTCTCCTCCGTACCGTCTTCATCGAAGTAAGCCGTACGGATCAACTGGTCTGTCTTGCACAATAGTTTCCTGCCCCAATACTCCTTCTTTCCAATACGGACATGTTTGAAACTACCATCCTCATTCAGAGGCATGGAAGCATGGTACAGCAAATTACTGTTACAAACCAGATACATTCCTCCATATGTAAACAAGCAACGCATATGTTTCTTCAACTTCTCACTATTCATGAACGAAGCATGGATTTTATCTATCAGTTCCCGTTCCTCATCAGACAGACGGTATGGATCAGCCGGATCTATGGTCGGGAAGTTTGTATCGCGCAATGGATATTCTTTTCCTTCATATACAAAGACACCTCTCTCAAAATCAATCTTATCCAGTAACTTCCGGTTCTGCATACCGAACTCCGGACGACGGTCTATAATCTCCGCTTCCAGCTTGAACTGTATCACCGTAATCGCCTTATGCATCTGCGTAATCAGCCGTAAAGTCTTCTCATTGTAGTTGCTGTCCACAAAGTTCATCTTCGGAGCGAAGATTGTACAGGGATCATCCGCATACGTATCCATGGCAAACGTGGCAAGTGGTAACAGGTTAATACCATATCCGTCCTCCAGTGTAACCAGGTTGGCATAACGCATCGACATACGAATCACATTGGCAATGCAGGCATCATTACCGGAAGCGGCTCCCATCCACAGAATATCATGATTTCCCCATTGAATATCAAAATTGTGATAATCACAAAGTGTATCCATAATGATGTGTGCTCCCGGGCCACGGTCGTAAATATCACCTACAATATGCAGAGAGTCAATCGTTAACCTCTGAATGAGATTACACATTGCAATGATGAAATCATCCGAACGCTTGGTGGAAATGATAGTACTGATAATTACATTGATATAGGCATGCTTGTTTGGCTCTACGCTCGATTCATGCAGCAACTCCTGAATAATGTACGAGAATTCAGCCGGAAGTGCCTTACGCACTTTAGAGCGTGTATATTTGGAAGAAACATTCTGGCATACCTTCACCAATTGATTCAGTGTAATCAGATACCAGTCATCCAGATCGGCTTCCTGCTCTTTAATCAACTGTAACTTTTCTTCGGGATAATAAATCAGAGTACATATTTCTTTCTTCTCACTCTCACGCAATGTATGCCCGAAGATTTCATTCACTTTCCGTTTCACCGCTCCCGAAGCATTCTTCAACACATGTTGAAAAGCTTCATATTCACCATGAATATCGGTCAGGAAATGCTCTGTCCCTTTCGGGAGGTTCAGAATGGCTTCCAGGTTAATAATTTCTGTACTGGCATCCGCAATCGTCGGAAAACTGCGTGACAGCAACTGCAAATAACGCAAGTCGCTCATGATGCTTTCAGGGGTAATATTACTCATGATATCTAATTACAATTTACAAATTACAAATTATATATGGGCTTGTGTCTTCATTTCAAACCTCAACTCTACGTTCCTAATCCTCAACTTTACGTTCCCAAACCTCAACTCTCAACTTAAAAAGAACATCAGCAGCACTTGGGCGATAATCACACGCAGGAACATGCACAAGGGATAAACCGTAGCATAAGAAACTGAAGGATTATCACCGGGAATGGTATCATTAACATAATTCAAAGCCATTGGATTCGCCATACTTCCGCACAGCATTCCGGCTACCGAACCGAAATCGACTTTCATCCAACGGAAAGCAATGACTCCCATTATCAACACAGGAACCACGGTTAGTGCACAGCCGATAGCTATCCACAACAACCCTTCCGGACGGAATACCGTATCAAAAAAATGAGCTCCCGCATCCAGTCCCAGACAGGCCAGATAGAGTGACAAGCCCAAGGCACGTAGCATCAGGTTTGCGCTACGGGTTGTATAAGTCACCATATGCATGCGTGGTCCGAAAGTACCGATAAGGATACCCACGATAATCGGTCCTCCCGCTAGGCCCAGCTTTACAGGAGTACTGACACCGGGTATGGCAATAGGTATCGCTCCCAAAGCAAGGCCAAGGACAATACCCACGAATACAGCCACCAGATTAGGTTCCTTCAAGCTCTTCACTGCATTTCCCAAAACTCTTTCCACATTTTGTATAGCAGCGGCCTCCCCCACTACCGTCAACCGGTCGCCCAATTGCAAGGTAAGTTCCGCCGTAGCCAGCAGCAGCACCCCGCTACGATAGACGCGACTGATATTGATACCATAATGATTACGTAAATGGAGTGAACCGAGTTTCTTTCCATTCAGTTCCGGACGTGTCACCACGATACGCTGGGAGATCAACTGGCTATCAATGGCATTCCAGTCAATATCTTCCTTGTTCCAGTCCGTGTTTTCTTGCTCACCGAACAATACAGTCAAGGCAGGAACATTTCTTTCTGAAGTGATAACAAGCAAGCGGTCGCCTTCTTTAATCACTTTTTCAGAAGTGGGGATGCTGACATTGCCATCCCGCCACAAACGGGAGATCACAAACTTAGGATAACTCAACTGAGCTATATCCTTCACACTCATATTAAAGATTGCCGGATTGTGCACCTGGAATGCAACAATATAGGGTTTATTCACATCGTCTTTCTCCTTGACTTCCAAATCAGCCTTACGTACCAGCGCCTTACGTATCATCAGAATACCGAGAATAACTCCCACTACTCCTATCGGATATGCCACCGCACACCCCAGAGCCGGAGTATTCGCTTCGATTCCCATCTGTTTCAGCGTTTGCTGTGCAGCCCCCAGAGCCGGTGTATTCGTTGTTGCTCCGCAAAGGATACCTACCATATCCGGCAGAGAGACTCCCAACCCATAACTTCCCAGCAGTGTCATCAGCGTACCGATCAACACCACGCCTACTGCCAGCATATTCAATTGTACACCGCCTGTGCGGAACGAACTGAAGAAGCCAGGACCGACCTGCAGTCCCAGTGCATATACGAATATCACCAAGCCGAAGCTCTCCGCATAGTTCAGCATCTGCGGGTCTATAGACAATCCGAAATGCCCGGCAAGGATACCTGCAAAGAACACGAACGTCACTCCCAACGATATACCGCAGATATGTATCTTTCCCAGCCCCAAACCAATAGCAGAGATCAGCGAGAGCACCACAACCGCCTGTAGGGCGGAGTGTTCAATGAATAAACTGTATAACCAATCCAATGTTTTTACGTTTTATTGATTTCAGTCCGCAAAGATAGGAAGTATTTCCCGGAGAAAAGGAATAATTGCATAAAAAAAACGGTCATCTATTTGATGACCGCTTTATTCCTTGTACACCCTCAGGGACTCGAACCCTGGACCCATTGATTAAGAGTCAATTGCTCTACCAGCTGAGCTAAGAGTGCATTAAATTTTCCGTAGTGGATACGAGAATCGAACTCGTATTGCATGCGTGAGAGGCATGTGTCCTAACCGTTAGACGAATCCACCGGCTGTTTGCGGAAGCGGGGGGATTCGAACCCCCGGTACAGTTACCCGTACGTCAGTTTAGCAAACTGGTGGTTTCAGCCACTCACCCACACTTCCTTAAACCTGCATTGTTTCTCAAATGCGGTGCAAATGTATGGGAAACTTTTGGACTATGCAAATCTTTCCATCATATTTTTTTCTGACTTTTTTCAGGAAAAGGTGTAATCTGTTAAAAGTCAAAAGCAAAGGTCGGAAAAAAAATAATTTATTTGACTCATATCAATTCTTCCCTCCCTCTCATTCCGTACCTTTGCGCGATTTTTCATCACCGGATTTCAAACACTACGAAATGATACATCAGGAAAGCTTAAAAAAGCGACTTGCCAAACTCGCTGCCCCCATCTTTATAGAGACCCTGCTCATCATGATGCTGGGTGCTGTAGATACTATTATGTTGAGCCGCCACTCAGATAGTAGCGTTGCCGCCGTAGGAGTGGTCAACCAGATCATCATGCTTACTTTCCTTATATTTGAGGTTATCAACCTTGGCACCTCTGTTCTTTGCTCCCAATACCTCGGTGCACGCCTGCAGAAGAAAGTAGTCCAGGTAGTCGGCGTATCCATCCTTGTGAATATAGTGATCGGCGTCTCTGTCAGCTTGTTCCTTTTTTCCTGTGCCGGACCGATACTACGCCTCATGGGACTCACTCCCGAACTGATGACGGACGGTATGGACTATATGCGCATCGTGGGTGCTTTCGCTTTCTTTCAAGCTATCTCCCTAACCCTGTCCGCTTCCCTACGCAGTGCAAACAAAGCCATCTATCCAATGCTGGTAACCGTCGTTGTCAACATACTTAATATCATAGGTAACTACTCCCTTATCTTCGGTCGCTTCGGCTTCCCGGAACTTGGTGTAGAAGGTGCTGCCATTTCCACAGCTTTCAGCCGCGGAGTTTCCATGGTACTACTATTCATTATCCTGTTCCGCAAACATATCCACCGTTTCCCTGTCGCTTATTTCCGTCCATTCCCGTGGCCCGAGCTGAAGAACCTGATGAAAGTAGGCCTGCCCTCTGCCGGAGAGCAACTCTCTTACAGTTCATCGCAAGTAGTGATTACCTTTTTCATCAATATGCTGGGCGTCGAAGCACTGGCCACCCGTACCTACTGCGTCAACATTATCATGTTCGCCTACCTCTTCAGCATTGCCATGGCACAAGGAGGCGCCATCTGCATCGGTCATCTCATCGGAGAGGGAAAACCTCATGCTGCCTTCCTTATGGGAAAATACGTAATGAAGAAATCCGTAATGATCACCGTCATACTTTCCACGGTTCTGGCCGTCTTCGGAAACACCATTTTCCACTGGCTGACCTCCAACGAAGAGATCATCCGGCTGGGTACCACCATCCTCATCATTGACGTTATTCTCGAAATCGGACGACCTATCAATATTTTTGCCACGAACGCTCTGCGTGCAGCCGGCGACGTCAACTACCCGTTTTACGTCGGACTGGTGGTTCAGTGGAGCGTTGCCGTCGGGCTGGGATACATCTTCGGTATTCCTTTGGAATGGGGCATCTGTGGTATGTGGGTTGCCTTCCTGTTGGATGAAAACATCCGGGGAGCTATCTTCGTACGACGCTGGTATAGCATGAAGTGGACAACAAAGGGGTTTGTCGCTAAGCACTAATCATTTCACAAGATTTGATTTAAATCAAATCTTTCGTACCTTTGTGCCCGGAAACGGTTATAAATACCAGCGAACAATTATGGATACACTATTAAAAGAAACAGTTAATGCCACTGTGAACTCCCGTTATCCGGGTATGGCACCTGAGGGTAGAAAACTGATAGAAGATATTCTGATCCGCAAAGAGCTGGAAAAGGGTGAACTCCTATTCAAGGAAGGGCAAGTCTGCCACCACATGGTATTTGTGGGTAAAGGCATGATGCGCCAGTTCTATTACAAAAACGGTAAAGACGTCACCGAGCACTTTTCCTACGAAGGCTGTGTCATCATCTGCATAGAAAGTACATTGAAGCAAGAACCTACCCGCCTGATGGCAGAAGCTCTGGAACCTTGCACAGTATACCTCCTCCCCTACGATAAATTCATGAGATTGACAGAAATCTCCTGGGAAATCAATATGTTCTACCGTAAGATACTGGAGTACTCACTCATCGTATCTCAAGTGAAAGCTGACTCCTGGCGATTCGAAACAGCACGCGAACGCTACAACATGCTAATGCATACCCATCCGGAGGTCATCAAACGGGCACCATTGTCACATATCGCATCTTATTTGCTGATGACGCCCGAAACCCTTAGCCGGGTACGCTCGGGCATACTGTAAAAAAGACAATATGAATCTACATTTTTTTGATTTATATCAAATCATATTCCCCAAGAACTCTCTAACTTTGCGCCATCAAAAAAGAAATAGAATTAGTTTTTATAAGGAAAGAGATTAGTTTTTAGGGTATAGATTAAAAAAGAGGTAACAATGTATAGAGGTTGTTACCTCTTTTTTCGTTCACTCCACAAAATTCATTTAAAAAACGTGTAGTAATGCAAACTTATTCATATATTTGTATTAATGGAAATGAAGCCACACGTAGCACTACTAAAAATAACGCTGTTGTTCACACTTATACTGGCGGGATGCCAGGGAAGTCCTGATAAAAAGACCCGCCTGCTGCAATTGCCACAGGAATTATTTCGGGATGGAGATATCACTTTCAGAAGAGGAACAGGGATTACAAGTAGAGTGGTGCTGGCTGCAGACCGTGAAGGAACGTATTCGCATACCGGCATCCTGAAGAAGAAAGACGGACAATGGTATGTGATACATGCTGTGCCCGGCGAACCGGATTTCAAAGACGATCCGGATCGTGTAAAAATGGAGACAGTTGAAGTGTTTTTTGAAGAAAGAAAAGCTATTAACGGGGCCATTATGCGTATAGCAGAGGATTCTGCAAGCGCATACAGAGCAGCAGTACAGGCAGAACGGTTATATCATGCCCATGTACTATTCGACCATGATTATAATCTGGCAGATACAACGCGAATGTACTGTACGGAACTGATTGATTTCGTATACAAAAAACAAGGAATAGACTTGCCTGAGGGACGTATCAGTCACGTGAATATTCCGGGATTCAAAGGAGATTATCTCCTGCCTAACGATATTGCACAGAGTAAGCGCCTCTGTTTGATATACTATTTTTAAATACACATTAATCATTTAAAAAAAAGCGTATGAAAAAGGTATTTTATTTTAGTCTGATGGTTATGGCTATGTTTATGATGGCAGCTTGCTCCTCTTCCAGTAGTCCGGGAGATGCGATGAAGAAGTATAGCAACTACCTTATCAAAGGTGACTATGAAAAGTTTGTAGATGGCATTGCTTTGGATGACAGCGAAACTGCTGATAAACTGAAAGAGCAAAAAGCAGGATTCGTTGCCTTATTGAGAGATAAAGTGGGCAAAGAGTATGAAAAAATGGGTGGACTGAAAAGTATTGAGATTCTATCGGAAGAAATATCGGAAGATGGAAACACAGCAACTGTAAAAATAAAGCAAACCTACGGAAACGGAGAAACACAAGAAGGTACGCAATCGATGGTGAAAAGAGATGGTAAATGGCTAATGTCGATAGATAAGTAAGCTTTTCATCTCAGTATAAGCAACAAGGCGGTTCAGTTAAGAAAAGTATTTCTTACCGGACCGCCCGTTTTATTTTACTTAGTAAAGTTCACCCTGCCCTACTTCCGTGAAGAGCTTGGCAAGCTTTTCAATAATAGGTTTCACATAGCGTTCACCTTTCTCAGCCGAAGCTTTCTTGGGGTTCCCTACCCCGCTATCCACTGTAGCTTTATCCCAATGGCGCGGTGCCCATCCCAGCTTTTCGTTCAATGAAGAAATAGCAAAAGGCTTAGAATCCCCATCACCTGCCTCATTCAGATTTACCAGCTCCGGATGATAGTGCATCATTACGGAAGTTTCCTGCTCACCGGCATGGTCATCTATTTCAGCTTCAAAATAATCTTTCGTGGGAACGAGGCTAAACCAGTCGGTAGCAATAATCAGGAAGTCCGGATAACTAAAGGCAAGGTCGCGTATCATACCTTTGAAATTATTCCCGCCATGTCCACTGACAATAATCAGTTTACGCATACCCTGAGCATAAAGAGAAGCGACAATATCTTCCAAAATAGCCTGCTGGGTGGCATAACGGGTATGTATGCAGAAGGGAAGTTCACGCTGCCCGGGGTTGTGGGCACCGAATGGTACAGGAGGCATCACCATACAACGTACCCCGGAACGTTTCAGTGCCAGCATAGCAGCGTCTACAGCAATGTCATGGGGCAAAATGCAATCGGTGAGATACGGAAGATGTAAGTTATGAGGCTCTGTTGCGCCCCAGGGAAGTATAACGGCATCATACTTCACATCCTTCACTTTTCCATAGCAGGAAACAGTAAGGTCAATTTCTCTTTTTTCCATGTTTTCTTATTTTTGGGGGTATTTGATACCTGCAAAAATAAAGAATATTCCGACACTGTGTACTATTGCTTACGATATTCTTTTGGAGACATTCCGGTGTGATGCTTGAAATATTTGCCAAAGAAAGACTGGTTAGCAAAATGCAGTTCATCGGAGATTTCCTGAATGCTCATTTCGGAAGATTTCAACAAAGCTTTAGCTTCCAAAATAACAAGACTGTCTATCCATTCTCCGGCAGTCTTTCCACTGACTTCTTTTACAGCTGTAGAAAGATGCTTGGCTGTCAGAAACATTTTGTCGGCATAATAGGCAACACTGCGTTCCTGTTTGTACGACTCTGTAATTGCACGGACAAAACGCTCAAAAAGATCCTCTTTCCTGCTTTTTACTTTTCTGACAGTAGGCTCATTGCCTTGATAGATGCTATATATCTCATAGAAAAGAGACAGTATCAATCCCTGAGTAATCTCTTTACGGAAAGGATTGTCTTTCAGTTTTACCTTCTTTTGAAGGAAAGAGTAATACTCCTGCACAGCCTCCATTTGTTCCGGATTGAGGCGTACACAGGGCTGCTCTTTAATCATAAAAAACAGAGGGAATAACTGCTGTACCGTGGGGAGCACATCATCTATAAACTGACCGGAGACAACTATAAAAACACCGGTGAAATCATCCGAACGCTCCACCTGCTGCAAAATCTGTTCGGGCAAAGTAACCACAAGAACACCTTCGGTAAGTTCATGTTCTTTCAGATTGATACGTATCTTGCAATACCCTTTCATGCAGAGTGTCAGACAGGACGCATTCAGGCGTGTAGGATAACCGAACAAAGGGATATCTCCTATATTGTCGAATATGGCAAAATCATTCCCAATAAAATCCATTGCCGGAAAACGGCGAATAGTTGCAATATCTACGTTCTTTATATTTTTCATCTCCCTTTCTTATTTGCGTGGCAAACTTAAGCAATATTTCGCTGAAAACCGTCCGAAATATCCTAAAAAAAGAAAAAGGGAACATTTCTACAAGAAAGGGCTTATGAAATTATGCTCTTGCAATAAATTCATAAGCCCATGCAATAATTTTGCAAACACTTGCAATATTAAATTTAGACCTCAGCCTAATTCATAAATTTAAAGCCGATAAAGAATGTCCTTGGTTGCGTTGGTCCGTAAAAATAACCGGAATCACGGAACTCACCTTTATCCAGGTCTTTCTGGAAGCTGTTGAAGATATTCTGTACACCTGCATTGAGTTGCAACTTGATGTGATCACGCAAAACAAAGGTATAATTTAACTTCAGATTGAGATCAAAGAAATCGGGAGTATTCTCCATACGGTCTTTTTCAATATTGCAAAACGCACCTTCCGGGGCATCCACCGGAGCATAGTGAGGAACGATCATCTTTCCGGTATAGATGCCTGACAAAGAGAAATCGAAGTTTTTCAATGGTGCGGAAGAGAAAGTGAAATAGCCATAATAATCCGGTGTACGCATCATGCGCTTGGTAGTTAATTCTTCACCATCCACTTTGGTCCAGACCTCGGCATCCATATAACGGCTACGTTGTGCGGTGAATCCCAACTGGAATTGTGCTTCTTTGCCATGAGCCAATTTGGCATCCAGATTGACACCATATACCCGTGCACCACTACCGTTACGACGTTCTTTGATTTTATCCCCGTTATCATCCTTACCGATATCTTCTAATACGAACACATGGCGCAGGTCAGTATAAAAACCTTCCAGCAAAATATTCGCTTGCCAATGTCCGAGATGTGTACTCCAGTCCACAGAGCCACTATAACTGTTGGAACGCTCTTCACGGAGGTTATCAGCCAACTTAATCTGAACTCCTTCACCACCTACAGCTGTCACATGCAAATCTTCATCATAAGCTTGCGGTGCACGGAAACCGGTAGAATACGTCAGACGCGCCTGGAAATCCTCAGTCGGTTTATAAAGGAAATTGATACGCGGGCTGAAAATCAACTTATCTATTAGATTGTGCTTATCGAGGCGGGCACCCACCAGCATAGTGAGCTGACGCATCTTCCATTCATTCTGAACAAAGGCGCTGGCTATGCGTACATCCTGCTTCATATCACGATGATAACCAGTCATGACATCATGCAGGGAGTTATTCTGATATTCAAGGCCACCGGTAAAAGTAGCAGGAGCAAAGAAGCAGTTGTTCATATTGCCTACATACATGCCACCGGCTACCCAGGTCAGATCATCCGTTTTACCATAAGCATTCATGTCCTGTTGCGCTCCATAATAACTGTTTCTATCCGTATGCTGAATAGAACCATAAAGAGAAATCTTATGCTTATATTCACGCCAGAATAAATCATAGCTGACACCACCACTATTAATAATGTGCTTAGTTTGCTCTGTAATATCCGACTCATGCGGTTGCAGATCAAATTTATTACCACCACGACGGAACTCATTAGTAGTATGGTATTCCAGATTGATACGGCTGAAGTGCGTAGGGCGATAGTAAGCACGGAAACCGAAAGTATTCATATTCAGTTTACCAAGTTCGGAGAAACCATCATCATCACGATCATAAGGGTTACGGTTACGATAGCTTTCATACAGCGCGATACCGTAAGAATTATCTTTTGCAACCAGGGAGACGTTACCACCCATATATTGTTCCCACGATTTTCCATCCATGCACGAAAACATGCTCGATACCTGAAAAGAATTACTGATAGGATCTTTAGTAATGATATTGATAGTACCACCTACTGCATTCGCTCCGAACAGAGCAGAACCACCACCACGCACTACCTCCACACGCTCTATCATATTCACGGGAATCTGTTCCAGTCCATATACCCCGCTGAGGGCACTGATGATAGGACGGCTATTTATTAATATCTGAGAATAGGGGCCTTCCAAGCCATTGATACGTACTTGTGGAAAACCGCAGTTCTGACAGTTGTTCTCCACACGCAGGCCGGACTGGTAGTTCAGCGTCTTTGCCAAATCTGTAGAATTCACCATCTCAAAGAGCTTGGCACTCATCACATTGACAACTACCGGAGCGTCCTTACGGCTCACTTCATTACGGTTGGCAGATACCACTACTTCATCCGTCATGAAACTCTCTTCCTGCATCTGGAAATGTATGACTGCAGTAAAGTCTTTACTGACAGTTACCTCTTTTTCCTGCGTCTTATAACCTACCGCTGATACGCGAAGCGTGTATTTCCCGACAGGAAGTTTACGGAACTCGAACTGACCTTCTTCATTAGAGACTGTTCCCTGACCGCTTTCTTTGATTAATATAGTTGCATAGGGTATATTTTCTTCTGTTCCTTTCACTATCACGTGACCGGAAATCATGTTGCCTTCCTTTATAGGATTTACGGCATAGAGGCTGATGCAAACCATAGTAAGCACCAACGCAAGTATATGTTTTTTCATTAATTTGCGCTCAAAAATGTATGTATTGAAAATATGAGTGACAAGCTACGAGCTATATCCTACAAGTACCTTTCGGTATATTAACCGGTAGCTTTCCAAGCTGAAAGCTTGATAAAAGATTATGCCGCGAATGCCGGCGGAGCGCGAAGAGAAACGACCTGCCCCCATTCTTCCTTTACCAAGGATGTTAATTTTTCCGCTTCCAGCATAGCCAGAAGCATCCGCATAGGGTGCAGTTCTTCATATACATCAACCTCCGGAGATTGGAAAGTTGACAAACGACCTATAACGACAAGTTCACTTTTAGAGTGCGTGTGCTTACCGTGAAATGGATGCGAGTGGGTAATCAGCACTCCATTGACGTAATGGACATGAGTAAAGGCTGTAATACTTGTCTGATATGCCACAAACAGCACCAACAAACATACAGCCCCTATAATTCTCTTTATCTTTTTATTCACGTCCCTACAGTCTATTAAAAATTGCGACTGCAAAGATAGTGATTATTTTTCCACTTTTCCAAACAAGTATTCATAATCCCGTTTAGCAGCAGGCTCCACCCATTCTTCCGGAATAAACTTCCATTGTCCCAACGCATGTGGCTCAATCACACCCTTCTTCTCTATATATTGCATCAGGTAATAACGCAAATCTTTATCCGTAGAGTACAGGATACGATCTTTCAATTCATCCTGAGAAATACCGGAGCCCTTAGTCAATAATTCTCCTCCACCATTACCGCGGTAGGAATTCAGTGCTACTTTATACATTTTATCCAAAGAGAAAGGAGTTCCGTCCGCCATACTGGTTATAGTCACCTTTTCCCCCTTGGGTTTCGTTACATCCACCGTATAAATGATACCGGCAGCCGAATCAAAATTGAAGCTGAAGTTTTTGAATGAAGCACGATCTGTTGCCCCTTCACGACGCTTCTCACGAAGCAGCAACAAATGGTCATCAGGAGATTTCATCTGGTTTGTCCACAAATCATACGACATCTCCAATGCATCTTTTATCTCCTTACCGGACAATTTCATAGTATAAAGCATATTTTCATACTTATACAGATTGAACATATCGCTTACAAACACATCACCCTTGCTGATCTCGGTATCATACGACAGAGGAGCAGCTAAAGAAATTTCTGCATTCGTGATTTCAAGTTGTAACATATGGATTAAATCAATAAAAGCAGAAGAACCGAAATAAGCAGGGCGCGTAGAAATCGTTTCAGTGAAACTTCCTATCTTCTTGGACACAAAATCCCGAACATCACTAAACTGGGGAGCAAAACGAGCCATAAAATCCTTGTTTGCAGTATAGTTCTTCATCTCAGTCAGCACTCCGCTGATATGTTTCTCGACTACTTTTCCCTTACGCAATTTCAAAGTAACATCTGCATTCGCCACAACCCCTCCCTTACTTGCCGGGTCCATAATCAACACAGAGTCTCCCTCTACATTTTTAATCTTCTTCAATTCACGGGTATGATCGTGTCCCATCAAAACAATATCAAAACCAGGAACGTTACGAGCCACTTCCAGTGAAGCATTCTCACGATATTTACCACCCATCAACAGAGCATCTTGTCCGGCATGGAAAATTCCGATTACTAAATCCGGATTCTCTTTTTCACGGATAATCTTCATCCATTTGCGGGCTGTCTCTTCCATATCATCAAAGCGCAGACCTTTCCATAAGTTTTCCGACAACCACACAGGAATAGCAGGAGTAATCATTCCCAGCACTACAATCTTAACACCATCCCGTTCCAATACTTCATAAGGCTTAAAGTGCGTTTTCCCTGTAACCGTATCAATGATATTGGCGCCTAAAATGGGAAAATTACAATCACCTGCCCAACGATCAAACACAGCACGCCCGGTTTCCACATCATGATTTCCCATGTTACCAACATTATACTTCATGTAATTCAACACTTCGGCAGCCAGATGCAGAGAAATGGTATCAATATAATTATAATAGTAAGCGCAAGGCTGACCTTGTAGAATATCTCCATTATCCAATAGCAACAGGTTATCCTTATAAGTCTCACGTTCCTTCTGAACAAACTCATACACACGCGCCAGACTTCCCGCTGCCTCATGTCGAAGTATAAAGTCATAAGGATAATAGTTACCATGTATATCGCTGGTTTCTACAATTTTCAGCTTTACTATTTTATCCTGAGCCAACACGGCTCCTGTCAGGAAGAATATCCACCCTAAAAAAAAGTAAAATCTCTTCATAGTAATTATTTATTTGGTTGTTCTATCTCAAATGGATGTGTAAATACGAATCTTGCTCCATCTGTATATCCGGAATCTACCCAGATCTCTCCTCCCCACTTCTCTACAGTCAGTTTACAGATAGATAAACCCAATCCCGTGCCTTGCACATATTCATTCAGTTTCTCAAACCGTTCAAATACCTGCTTCTGTTTTTCCAACGGAATACCTGTACCGGTATCTGATACAGAGAAAGTAGCTACTCTCTTCTCATCATCTACTTCCAGCTTCAATGTGATCTTACCATTTCTGGTAAATTTGTCGGCATTGGAGAGTAAGTTTATAATAACCTGCTGCAAACGCTGGGTATCCGTCCGCAAATCCACACTTTCACGGTCACACTCAAAGATAAACTCATTTTCCGATTTACGAGCCTGACTAACAGAAGCTAATACCTGCTGGCACAGTGGTACTACATCACACTTCTCAATTGTAAACGTAACCCTATCTGCCTCCAGACGAGAAACATCCAGGATATCATTGATCAGGCGAAGCAACAAGTCCGAATTTGTTTTAATAATATCGACATATCCCTGCTGTTCATCCACCGAAGTACCTCCTGAAGCCAATACATCGGAGAATCCTACAATCGCATTCAACGGCGTACGGATTTCATGGCTCATATTAGCAAGGAAAGCACTCTTTAGACGGCTTGACTCTTCCGCACGGTCTTTCGCTTCTCTCAAAGCACTCTCCGACTCCTGAAGTTCATCTTTCAGTTTCTTAGTATGATAGTAAAAGTACAGAGAAACAAACAATCCACTCAGCAATACGACCAAGACCGTACCAACAGTCCAGATATGATATTTATATTGTTCGTAAAACGATGGAGTTTCATTGACCATTTCTATAGGCTGATGAATGGAAGACAGATCCAAACGCTTATCTTTCACAATCTTGCTATCCATCTGTATCTTATTCGGAATTACCTCTACTTCCACCCGGTCGCTGTCCGGTCCCTGCAACAAACGAACCGCCTGATGCGCCATATCCTTACCCAATGCCCGGTAAGAGGGGATCACTCCACCTACCGCCCAATAGCCTATACCTACAGAAGTTATAGAAAAAGTAGGAACATCACCGGCAGCCTCCATCATCGTATAAGTCGCATTGCGCATAAAGTATCCGTCATACATATCTACGCGCCAAGTACCCAATAACAATGCTGTATTGGGAGGCAATTCATGTAATTTATCGCTTATGGTATAAATTGTATTCGTTCGTCCGTCCAGCAGAATAAGGTTCAGTTCCGGGTGTTTTTTCATCTCTTCCACTACATGTGCCTGCAGAGAAACACCACCATAACTATTATCGGAAACAAAAGCAATATTCCTGGTTTCCGGATACAGCTTCTTTATCAGATTAATATTGGCTTCTACATCATATTCATAAACGAATCCGGCTTTCACTGAAGAATTAGGGAAGTCATTAAAGAAATCCACTGCATCAGGCATCCATGTTTTCAGATCGACTGAATCATCCGGAAGAATAATGGCATTACGGCTTGCCAGTGCAGCCAGCACCGGCACATTTCCACGTATGGAATCTGCTTGTGATAAATAAGCTGTCCAAGCCTCCTGACCAATCAGCACAAGTAGTACAGGCGAACGTTTTCCCCGGTATTTAGCAAGAAGTTCCTCCATTTTACTTTTCCATAAAGGAGCTTCGGAGAAACTTTTGCAGTTCATATTTTCCAGAGATATCGGAGCCTCCCCTCCCAGCCGCTCAAATTCTTCCATAAAATCGTAAATATTTCCAGAAGTTTGTCGTGCGTCCGGATTATATGAACTGATAATCAATACCGGGTGTTCTCCAGTCACCGCAAAGGCCGATGAAAGCCCAATGTGGGATATCAGTAAGAAAAGCAGAAAGCTATATATTATTTTCCTAAATAAGCCCATTCAGTGAATATAGAATTGTTTCGGCAAATATACAATAAAGTTATAAGAATAGAAAAATAGTTGTAGAATTTAAGCCATGATATTTTTATCCGTAAGTGTTCTGTGAAGATATTACCAGATATAAACAAAGAAAACAGCCCACTAGGAGCTGTTTTCTGACATTAATATACAATCAATTAATATTAAACCTTTTGATGTAAACTAAAGTACTTCTTCATAAACCATATATAGATAAAGCTAAGCAATAAAATTACACCCAGCAAGAATATATAACCATAGTTCAAACATCCTATATAGCCAATTATTATTATTGCTTGTACCACCATATAAATCAACGAAACCACAACATGAGGCATCCTCAATTCGTTCGCCATCAACTGATACATATGTTTGCGATGAGGTAAACCAATGTTTTCATGAAGCATCAAGCGATGAATGATAGTAAGCACACTGTCGACACCATAAACAGACAATAGGATAATCCAGCCGAAATCTTCTGTTTTAATAATGAGTCTCCCTATCAGAAAAAGAAGAATAAAGGCGATACTCACAGAACCAACATCACCGGCAAAACACTTCGCCTTTTTACGGAAATTAAAGAAACAAAATACAAATACAGAGCAAAGGACGGTATAAATCAAAGCGGGCTCAACAAAAGTGATTATCTTAGAATTTATATAAGCTAATGCACCAAGAATAACCAATGAATAGCCACCGGTAATGCCGTTGATACCATCCATGAAATTATAAGCATTAATAATACCTGTGCAAACTATCAATGCGATAATTATCCACCACCACGAAAGAGAAAACAGCCCCCATTGGTAAAACATCAAAGCCATAGCGGTAAAGTGAAACACTAACCGAAAGCCTTGAGAAGTGGAACGAACGTCATCCACAAAACTGATGAAGGTAATTAGGGTCAATGCTAACATGAACCAGGGATATTCCCATTCATTACTCAAGAAATAAGCCAAAGCGCCAAAATAGAAAATGATTCCGCCACCACGCAAAGTAATCCGGGTATGAGAACTTCTCTCATTGGGCTTATCGATGATATTGCACTTATCAGCTATTCTAAAATAAAAAAGTTCTGCCAAAAATAGCAGAACTAGTATAATCAGGTAATACATAACCGTACTTGCCCCTTTAATTTGAATTGTTTATTATTAATTTGAAAACGATAAGATCGTTTTCATAATCCCATCAGCAGCACGAACAGGCATTCGTTCAATGCCAAGTGCAGCTTTAATCTTCTCATTACTAACCACGTAATTCTCCGTCAGTTTCCGCAAACGTTCAGTATTCAGCGGCAGATGAAGTAAAGTTCCTAAACCTGCACAACCTTCCATCATCTTCCGGTTCATCTTCCAGATATGAGGTGCTTTACCCATAGCCTCACACATGAGAGCAATCAATTCATTTGTAGATAGAGCTTCGTCATCCCCCATATGATAAATGCCACTCGCTATATTCTTTGTCAGCAAACCTTCCACCACATAACATAAGTTATCAATCGAAGTGAACGAACGCTTATTCTCAAAATCTCCCAAAGGCCAGGGAATACCTTTCTTTACCACATTATAAAGCAAATTCAGGTTTCCTTTATTGCCCGGGCCATGAATCATGCAGGGTCTCAAGATATATACCTGCTTCCTATCATCATGTAGTTTTAATTTTTCATTTTTATTTTTTAATTTATCGAGAATATAATTCTCGGCTGCTATCTTACTCTCTCCGTAAGGGCCTATTGGAGTAGGTATCACATCTTCCCTCAATGCATCCCCTACTACACTATCGGCAGCAGCCTTCACTGAACTAAAGAATATGAACTTTTTAGCTGTAGATTCCAGAAAGAAATCAAAGATCTTCTGAGTCAGTCCTGTATTGATATCAAAATACGCCTGTGCAACAGACTGGTTCTTTGTATCATGTGCTTTACCGGCCAGATGGATGATGGCATCAAATTGTGGCAAACGCTGCATTGGAAAAGAAGTTGATTCAATATCTTCCCAAGCAAAAGTCTTCACTACTCCCTCCTTTTCAGGAGCGACGATATCAAGACCATAAAGAACATGACGCTTTTTTAGGGCAATAACTAGATTGGAGCCCACAAAACCGTGAATTCCTGTAATAAGTATATTCATGAGTCTCTTATTTTAAATCATCTAATCGCATTATAGGAATAGTATTCCAATTAATAAGCTTATCAGCCTGTTCTACATTATAAAACTCATAATGATCCAATACCCTTTGAAACTTAGTAAAAGCCCCTTTTATGCCAACATAACTCTTAAAACGACGCATTACAGGTAAGCTTTTCATGACAGGTTGCTCTTCATCAAAATCTCTCGGATGAAAATAAGTCATCATATAATCACTATGTCTTCCCCAATGATTAATCAGCCAATAAGGAAATAAACGGAAGAAACCACCACCGGAAAAAACAATATGTTTACCCATTATCTGATGGATATTTATTGGAAACTCTTTGATAATCCTTCCATCACCAACATCAATACGTTTCGGAACACCTTCTCCATAACTTGGCATACCACCATAATCATGAGGAGCAGGAAACATAGAACAATCATATCTGAATCCCATCTCTGCCAGACAATAAAGCGCCCAAGTATTATTCTTAGTGATAGAAAATCCCGGGGCACGAAATGCATTCACTTCCTCTCCCGTCACATCTTCTATTAGGCGTTTCGCCTTCAATGTATCTGCTTTAAATGTCTTCTCATCAAAACGGAAAGATAACTCATGTTGATAGGAATGACAACCTATATGATGCCCCTGCTTTTGAATAGAACGAATCACATCTGGATGTCTTTCCGCAATCCAGCCAAGGCAAAAAAATGTTCCTTTTTGATTCCGTTTCTCCAATTCTGCAAGAATACGGTCTACTCCCTGATATATACGCACTTCATGTTTATCCCAATTGAAATCACCTGAGATAAAGTCGCAATTATACCAGTCCTCAATGTCGAAGGTTAGTATATTCAAAACAATAATATTTACTAGATTATTTTACAGAAATTCTCTGAGGAATTTCTTTCACGACCTTAGCAGGTCTACCTGCAGCAATTGTCCATGCTGGAATATCTTTTGTAACCAAAGAACCAGCACCAACTATTGCACCCTCACCAATAGTAACACCAGGCATAATAAATGATTCCATACCAACTAAACTACCCTTTTTCATATGGATTATACCTAGTTTATAACCAAGCTTCGCATAATCATCCCCAACACAGTAATTAGATAAATCTCTTTGATGGCATAACAAACGAGTACCGCTAGCTATATGCACATGATCTTCTAATATTATATGATCTGCATGATTCTCATCTACAACAACATGATCTCCAATAAATACTCCCTTGCCTACCTTACAGCCAAGTCTCCTCAATAGAAAAGGACGTAACATTCTTGGATTTATTGGTTCAAAAATAACCCAATTCATCATACTCAATAAAAGAGCATGATACATGTTTCCAAAAAACTTCCCAATAACTTTAAATAGACTGACATCACCATATTCCTCCTCTGAATAATTTAAACCTATAAAACAAAGGAAACGGTATGTTAAACTTAGTTTTTTCATTCTAGTTAATTAAAAATCTTCCTTGAGTATTCGGCACAGATTATCTATACAGATATCTTTTTGAAATTCTCTCTCAAAGTAACAACGCCCATTATATCCCAAAGTCTCAAAAGCCTCCTTATTCACCAGTACATTATTTCGAATTATAGTAGCCAAAGCCTCGTAATCTCCCGCAGGAACAGCATAACCACAATTAGCTTCTTTTATCACGTCTGCTCCACCATTACCAATCATTGCTAAGACAGGCCTTCCAGCAGACATATATGCCTGTAAACGTGCAGGAACTACCATTCCCAAATGAGGGAATCCTGATCGTAAAGTAACAAGCAGAGCATTAGCCTTTTTAAAGAATCCCGGCATTGCTTCAAGTGGAAAACGTCCTAATGTAAATGCTACATCACTCAATTTATTAGCCTCTATAAAATTATCAAGCCATTCCTTTTCACTTCCATTACCTATAAATATCCATTTCAAGTCCTTTATATCTCTCAAAGATAGAATCAACTGAACAACTGCATCTAAATTTTGGGAACGTCCTAAATTTCCAGCAAGCATTATTTTAAAACCATCAGGTAATTGAGGAATAGGATATTCCGAATCTACTTTCAATAAGTCATCACTCCAATTAGGGAAATACTTTATTTTATCAACAAAATCTCCTTTAGATAAAATAGATTCGGTAAAACGCTTACTACTAATCAATATCCTGTCACATTGACCATAGATATTTACCACTAATCTATTTACAAATGATAAGATTTTCCTATTTTTGATTCCGCCACCAGACATCATAGCATCAGGCCATATATCCAACACCCATAGGTAAACTGGAACTTTTCTTAGTTTTCTCAGAAGAATAGCAGGATATGCTTGAAATATAGGCGAGACTTCATGCACAATTACTGCATCATAATTTCTCCAAGCAAAATAAAAAAACACATTAAAACACGAAGAAAAAACAAAACTCAGGTAATTAATCATTAGCCTTAATCCTCCTCCTTTGCCACGTGGTATCTGAAAGGAGCGGTATACATTCACTCCTTTTACATTCTCCCGACGTTTCTTAAAGAGACCATATCCATTATAGATTTGCCCTTCCGGATAATTAGGGATACCTACTAGTGCATCTACTTCATAACCTCTTTTCACTAATTCAAAAGCAATATCATTACTTTTAAAATTCTCAGGATAAAAATACTGTGTTATTAATAAAACCTTCATTTCTATTCTAGAGATATTGAAAGCGAACATCCATCTATATTTTTTAATGCCCTCCCGTTAAAAAAGATTCTTTGCAATACTCTACCACATTTATATATGGGAAATTCGATACTACCAAATTGAAATATAAACGGCCATATATCCTTCTTCTCTTTGAAGATTTCACGCCAATTTATGCCATCATCCGTAATCCATAAATGTGAATATCTATCTTTATTTATTTTAGATGGCTCTACTGTCGTTGAAAGAAAAGATATATTCCCTAACTGTCCTCCCTTTATGGCAGTTCCTTGTATTTTTACCAATGATTTAATTTGCATAGAATCCCTAGCAAACATTTTGATTTCATTCTGCACATATTGAGAATCTGTAGCAAAAACAACAAAATGTTCATAAAAGAACAACTGACACGAACGATACTCCTGATTTCCCCTAAACACCTCAACTATTGTCTGAAACTCATCCTCAGTATAACCAATAATGCACTCATTCTCTCTATCGCCTGTGCAAAACCACAACTGATTTGTAAATTCATCCCAAAACAAACCATGGATATGATTTATATTACCTTCAGAGAAGGTATAGGCTATTTTCCAAGTTAAACCACCATCAATAGATACATATATATGAACTGCTTCTTTCTCTATATTGGCAAAATATTCACCCCAATAAATGTGCCCATTAGGCAACTCACATAGATTTAGAGGCCTAGATCCTCTTGATATAGAAAATACCTTTCTAAAAACAGCAGAATGATTATTCTTATAGAATATGCCCTTCTTTGCAATTAGCAAATAATTTCCATTCTTCAATGAATATAAACCGTTTATTTCAGCACGTAAAAATCTCCTAAATAAAGGATATGTAGCAAAAAAACGATATCCATCTATGACATTAGCAAAAAAATCATATTTCTTCTGCAAAAAATCATATTTAAAGATTTGGTAACCTTTAGAACCTAAAAAATAATCATCTGTTACTTCCAAAACTTTTATATCCTTAAACTTTTCAATAGCTGCCATCCTTCTCTACTTTCTCCAAACCATCTTGTTCACTACTCCAGTATAGCTCTGAATCAGTTTCACAACTTTAGTCGATACATTCTCATCCATATAATCAGGAACAGGAACGCCATTATCTCCATTATTATTCATTTCGACAGCCGTATCCACTGCCTGCAATAATGACTTTTCATCAATGCCAGCCAATACAAATCCTCCTTTGTCCAAAGCCTCCGGACGCTCCGTACTTGTACGAATACAGATAGCAGGAAAAGGATAACCCACCGAAGTAAAGAAACTGCTTTCCTCTGGCAAGGTACCACTATCACTCACTACAGCATATGCATTCATCTGCAAACAATTGTAATCATGAAAGCCAAGAGGTTCGTGCTGTATCACGCGAGAATCAAGTTTAAATCCACTTGCAGTCAAACGATTACGACTACGAGGATGACAACTATAAAGAATCGGCATATCATACTTTTCTGCCATAGCATTAATGGCATTAAATAAAGAACAAAAATTCCTTTCTGTATCAATATTCTCTTCTCTATGAGCCGACAGCAAAATGTATTTCCCTTTTTGCAAATTCAATCTTCTGTGGATATCTGAAGATTCTATTTCCTGTAGATTCTCATGAAGTACTTCTGCCATAGGCGAACCAGTCACATAAGTGCGTTCTTTTGCTACTCCTGCAACATTCAAGTATCTGCGAGCATGTTCCGAATAACAAAGATTCATATCGGAGATAATGTCTACAATACGACGATTAGTTTCTTCTGGCAAACATTCGTCAAAACAACGGTTACCAGCTTCCATGTGGAAAATAGGAATATGCAGTCGTTTGGCACTTATTACACTGAGACAAGAATTTGTATCACCCAGTACTAACACGGCATCAGGCTTCACTTGAAGCATTAGTTTATAACTGGCATTAATAATATTTCCCATTGTGGCACCCAAGTCATCTCCCACAGCATCCATATACACTTCTGGGGCTTTCAACTTCAAGTCACGAAAGAAAATCCCATTCAAGTTATAATCATAATTCTGTCCTGTATGAGCTAGTATACAATCAAAATATTTACGACATTTATTTATGACAGCCGCCAAACGAATAATCTCTGGACGTGTGCCCACAATAATCAAGAGTTTCAGTTTACCATTCTCCTGAAACTCAATATCTGAATAATCTAATTTTATATTCAATTTATTAAGTACAAATTAGTATAAATAACCATCATCCACCTAAATTTTAATTAGGTAGTTATTCTAGTTAATCTATCAAAACAAATTACAACTGAAGATGTCAGATAGACGAGAGGTAGATAAAAAACAATTAAAATCTGACATGAGAAAATGATCTCTACTGAGATTATATAAACTTTACTCTGAACGTATTTCTTTCGCTTTAGAACGTTGCTGAAGGCCTAAATCTTCACGAATAAAACGAAGCTTTAGAAGTAGCTCTTTCATGCCCCCTACATCAAGACGACGAGTGTTATGACTATGATAATCTTCTATTTTAGCAATTTCTTTATTTCCTTCATTAAAAAATTTATCATAGTTCAAATCACGATTATCACAAGGAATACGATAATAATCCCCCATATCTATAGCCTTAGCCATTTCTTCACGAGTAACAAGTGTCTCATAAAGTTTTTCTCCATGACGAGTACCAATAACTTTCACTTCGGTGTCACCATACTTAGGATTAATTTCTGCATAAACTTGCTTTAAAGCTTCTGCAAGTGTTTCAAGAGTAGCAGCTGGTGCTTTTTGAACAAAAAGATCTCCATTCTTCCCATGCATAAATGCATAAATAACTAAATCAACTGCATCATCCAATGTCATCATGAAACGTGTCATATTTGGATCGGTTATAGTTATAGGGTTTCCCTGTTCTATTTGCTCTACCCACAATGGAATCACCGAACCACGACTTGCCATTACATTACCATAACGTGTACAGCAAATAGTAGTTTGCGCATTTTCCCCCAATTCACGTCCTTTGGCCATCGCAATTTTCTCCATCAGTGCCTTGCTGATACCCATAGCATTAATAGGATATGCAGCCTTATCTGTTGAAAGCACAACCACATTCTTCACACCATGTTCAATTGCTGATGCAAGCACATTACCAGTACCTATCACATTGGTCATTGTTGCCTCCATTGGAAAAAACTCACAACTTGGCACTTGTTTTAAAGCAGCAGCAGCAAACACATAATCTACACCACGCATAGCCACATCAACAGAAGCCTTATCACGTACATTACCAATATAAAATTTCACTTTAGGATTTTGTAAAGCATGACGCATATCATCCTGTTTCTTTTCATCTCTTGAAAATATACGTATCTCCTTAATATCTGAATCAAGAAAACGACGTAAAACTGCATTACCGAAAGAACCTGTACCTCCAGTAATCAAAAGAATTTTACCTTTAAAAATAGACATTTTTACTATATTATATTATCGTTCAACTTCCACTAATGATTTCACTTAAACACAAAAATATCATTCTTCAAATTCGTTTAATAATTCAACAGTCAATATATCAGAAAAATAAGATATTTTACTTTTCAACATACAATCTGAATAATTCCACCATTCTATTTTCTTCAATCTGTCAATGATATCTTCACTAAATCTATATTTTATAATTCTTGCTGGAACTCCTCCCACAATTGCATAGTCTGGCACATCTTTTGTCACAACTGCACCAGCACCAATAACAGCTCCATTGCCTATTTTTACTCCCCCCATAATACAAACATTATTTCCAATCCAGACATCATTTTTAATCTCAATCTTTCTATATGGAGTTGAAATAGTATCTGTACGCCAAGATGAACCTGTTGAATTTACATGTTCAGTAAAAATGGGAGATGTTGACAAATAATTAACTGTATGAGAGGCCAAACCTATATTACAGTTCGAACCTATAGAACAAAATCTCCCTATATCTGCATAGACAACTACTGTACCTGGAGAAATATAAGAATAACTACCTATATTAGAATTGATAATCTTTACTGTCCTTTTTATCTTTGCTCTTTTATTAATCACCGAAATATTATCAACTAACGCAAATAGCGAAACGGAAGGATTAAATATATTAATCAAATAACCTTTCAAATATCCCATCATAATTACCTATCAAAATCATAAGCATCGATAAATGAATTGGGAGTTCTATTAAGAATAGTTACTCCTCTATAATTTGCATATTCCCTTAACATATCATGTGAATTCATCATCAAATAAATCCACTTCAACCATTTTTTATAACTACCTTTAGTCATATATCTTATGTTTTCACTTTTATAAAAATGCCCATCATTCAAATATATACGATGAGTACATTCATCAACATCAAAATTTTTCATCCACGAATGCTCTGCTCCATATAAATATAGTTTTTTAAATCCTGCATTAATCGCACAAAAGATGGCTGCATTAAGAACATTTTGAGGTAATGGCATACCTAAGGATTTTTTATAAATACAATGTGATATAGTTTTAAAACCAGAAACCGGGGTCTGATTATATTTAATGATTGTAACGCATCTATTATCTTTGATTTTTTCCATCCAATCATTGGAAACATCATGGGGAACAAATAATTTCATCTCCCATGAAATTCCAGCAATAGCTTCAATTAATTTAGTTCTTTGCTCTAATTGATTAGATGATTTTCGTGAAAGATTTGGATCCAAAATAATATAATAATTCGGCTTTAATATAAAAAACATATCTGTCAATGCGAAATAATTTACAACAAGTAAATTCAATCCTTCAAAGTTAGATTGGTAAATTGCAGTCTTTAATGAAGGACCATTACACAAAATATGAATAGTAGTATCAGGATATAATGTTTTTTGAATATTCCTAAAACTTCTATTCGCTCTAAAAGAACTAAATAATAAAACTGATAACATAGAGACACACATCTCTAACAGCGCACCAACAAAGACATAAATTTTCTTACAAACATTTTTCATATTACAACTGAAAATAATTTTGTCGTTCGTATTCAACGACAGGATCAAATATAGAATGATACGGATAATATTGATCAATATATCTCATTGAAGAACCTGCATAAGGAGTAAGATAGTCTCTTAAAAAAAAGTAAAGGATCACACAAATAAAAAGAACAGACATATATTTAGAACAACTTTTTAGCCTAGGCATTTCAAATTCTTTAATAAACGTAGCAAGTATTACCATGTAACTGATATCAAAATATATCCTAAATCGCCAAATTATTGGAAAAATTCCCGTTAAAATATTTATAGCTAAATATGCCCCTCCCATATAGATTAACGGCATATTTTTTGTTTTGAAAAGAACATATATCAACACAATAAGTATACACAACCGTCGCAAAGAAAATATTGCAAACTCTTCTCTTATTCCCAAATCTTCACTTTGCATATATCCCAAACCAATAGAAGATATATTTGAATCAACAGATTCAGATTTAAAAAAGTCAAGAAACAGCATGGTTATATCCACAGTATATATAAAATATATAAATATAATGGCTATACATAAAGTTAACCAAAGCGTCGTTTTTTTATATTTCACAAAATTAAATAGTATTGCCAGTAATATTAAAAATGCAGAATTATGAAACATAAATGCAGCAAACACACATAATAAATACTTAGCTATTTGTTTATCCTTCAAATAAGAATAGCTATATAAGGCAAAACCCAAAGCAAAAGATTGACGTAATAAATTAAAATTTAATACTAAATAACTGATAAGCGCATAAAGGAATATACATAAAAAAATACTTTTTGTTTCTTTCTTAAAAAATGAAAAAACAGCCACATTTAAAAATACCGCTTGAATTGTTTTAAAAAGGACGAAGTCCCCCGTGAAGAACCTGCACCCATACATCAAAAGAATCCATCCTGGCTGTCGTCTATCCTCCCCCCCTTCAAACAAATCAAAAAAATCAAAGTTATATACATCAAACTGTTTATATTCTTTCATATAATTAGGTAGATCAGTACCAACCTGAAACTGCAATGCTGATATAGCAATAAACCAAAGCAACAAAATATAATACCAAGTATTCTTATACCTCGATTGGTTTAAAATATCATACCATATTGCTATAAAAAGACAAAAGAGTAAAGAAAGGGTATATAACATTGATTAACGAACAAAACTTTTTGTGTATCTGAATAAATCGCTCACCTCATGTCTGAAAAACAATCCTGTAGCAAACACAACAACTAATAACAAAGAATATTTTACAAGTACATTACCCATCAAAAGTGTTACAATAGCACTAGCAGTAATAGCTATCACTGAAAAAAACATATATTTATACGATTCCACCACATGATAGTGTTTTTCACCAAGGTATGTTTTTAGAGTCATGGAAACTATAGCCGCTATTGATGTAGCAATAGCAATCCCAGGAATTCCCATTGGAATACGCAGTAACATACAGAAAAGAATATTAACGATAACAGAAACTATAAACACAATTATATTTAAATAAGTTTTCTTCGAAATGCCAATACCCATCCCTGTCGTCTCACCAATAATATAACAAATCGGCGCCAAAATCAAGAAAGGGAAAAACACTTTGGCAGCCCTATACTTCTCACCAAGCAATAAAAAAATAATATCTTGGGAAAGAACAACAAACAAACCAAATAGGGTTAAGACACAAACTAAATAGCGATGAACCTTAAAAAATTGCCCTGTTTGTGTTTTATAATTTTCATAAGTATAAGGCACCCAATAAGTATTAAATCCAGCTTGCACAAGTAGTATTATGTTTGCCAATGCTACAGCAGAAGTAAATATGCCAACACTATGATAATCCATGGTATTTTGCATTACGATCTGTGGAATAGAAGAGTTAGCCCACATCAAGATAGAAACCGGTATCAGTGGGATGGCAAAAGAAAATATTTCTTTTGTGACCTCCTTATCATACTTTCTTATTTTCTCAAAACGTTCTTTCTGTATCAATAAAAAAACTAACGCAAGAATAAGATGAGACACTGTCAACACTACTAAAGCTGGTTTATAAGAAGAATCCCAAAAACCCACCCCAATGTAAAGAACCTTAGAAATCAAAGCCATTAAGATACCTTGTATAGTATACAACTTAATATCCTTCTCCATCCGATATGTCAAGTTCAAGTATCTTAATGTAGCAGTACAAAAAACACTTAAGAAAAATAGCCACAACAGCAAATTGTCTTTCTCTTGAAACATCACTTGAGACAAAAAATCTCTAAATGGTATTGCAAGAATAACAAACAGCAAAATCAAGGAATAAGTCACTGCAAAACAAAATGTGAAAAGATATCCAACAGTTCTGTTATTAGGCCGTTCATAATAAAACCGAGCATAAGCCTGATCCAATCCTACTAAAATTAAAATTCCCCAAAGATTGGTATATGTATTAAATATATTTATCTTACCTAACACAGAAGGATCAAATAGTCGTGTAGATATAGGTGCAGATAAAAAACTTATAATAAAAGAAACCCAGGTTACAACAGAAAAACCTATAAATTTCTTAACAAATGACTTACCTGTCTCTGCCATTAGTCCACTATATTTTCTTTAAGAGATCGCGCTATCCTTTCCTCATTATAACGTTCCAAAACAATCTCCCTATTTCGTTGCTTGTCTTTAATGGATAACGGAGTATCTAAATCCTCTTCTTTCGCTGTCTCTATTGCAAAAACATTAAATCCGCAATCCACAAACCACTTATATAAAGGACTCCTTTCTGACATAAAAACCTTAACACCTAGGTAAAACCCCATAATTATAGTTCCTATAGACTCCTGTCTCCAGGCGGACATTATCATGGAGCGTACTTTAAGAAAAATCTGATTATAAACTTGGAGTGGAAGATAACTTGTAAGTACTTCAACTTTTTGAGGAAAAGAGGATTTATAAGCATTCTCAACTTCACTCACATATTGTTTGCTACCACCATAAGACAAAACAAGAGTAAATCTCAACTCATCTTTCAAATCCATTCTCTTCAGGAAATTCAGTACATACAAATGATTATTTGAGTAAGAAGCTGAGTTACCTACCATAATTGTATCACCGTCAAAGAAAGGAGTATCTTTCAACTTTCCTAAGACTTCTGATAATGAATAATTAAAAACCTCATAAGAATAGATCTTTCTTGAAGCATACTGTTCTATAAGCGCTACATCATAATAACAACAATGTTGAATACTATTTATTCGATGAGAAATATATTTAAATTGTTTATTGATTTGAAAGTTAAATTGATACTTATACCCTTTAACTTCAAGAGCCAGTTTAAATAAATATGGTAAATACCTCCTAAAGACTCTATATTTGTCATATCTCACAGGATCTGTATAGTATAACTTAAAACCATTTGGCTCCAAAAATTGATTATACAAATCAGCGCCATACACCTCCCAACAAACATGAACATCTATTGGTGCTGACTTGATAAAGTCAATCATATCCATTGTTAAATAATGAGCAATGATATGAGTATAGCTAGAGAAATCAAAGACCTTTCCTTCTTTTCTACCTTGATTTCGCAGAATCACTGGACATTCTTTATACTTACGCAAATGTTTAAAATCAGTAGTCAAACTAAATATAACAACATCATTATGATATGGAAAAACATTCTCATACACCCCAAGCATTCGCTCAATCACTTGATGATCTATAATTAAATGAAGTATTTTCATTAATCAATATTTTTAATATAATACCTACAACACAAACTTATTATCTTTATGCCAAGCCAAAGTTTTAGAAATACCTTCTGCTAACGCTATAAATCTCATATCTCCTATTATAGATAACAATTTACTTATATCCAATGTAAAATCGACTACATCGCTTTGGTGACAACATGTATATTCCCATCCAAAAGAAGGCAATTGTTTATGAATGGTTTCAACTATATCATTTAAAGAATATACAGACCCAGAGCCAATATTAACAATCTCATTCTTATAATTCATATTTATTAAAATGAATAGTATTCTGCAAAAATCTTCAATATAGATATAATCTTTACACCCTGTCCCATCTCCCCATATAGACAGTTTTTCACCTCTCAAAGCTTTTTGTATAGCAATATTTATAACTCCCTGCTTCGTTGAATAATGATATGGACCATATGGATTTGACAACCTGACAATTAGATAATCTAAGTCAAAGAGTCTTTTATAGAGATACATATAATTTTCAACAGCCAATTTGGTTATTCCATATGAAGATATCGGCTTAGCTACCTGATTTTCCGAATGAGCATTCGCCATGTCACCATAGATAGCCCCTCCAGAAGATAAATAGATTATTTTATGTGCCTTATATTTCTTGCACATTTCTAATAATTGAATAGTAGAAATCAAATTTGTTTCTATGTCATATCTATAGTCATTTGATGCAGCAGGAACTGTTGTGGTAACTAAATGCAAAACAACATCAAACTCAGCTTCATTCCTAAATATATTTTCTATGTCCAAAGTAGATGTTATATCGCCAGTATAAACCTTTGAAATAGAATTTATTTCCACTCCCTTAGGATGCTTATTTGTCCTATCAAATACTACAACTTCATACTGTCCAGAAAGATAATCATCAATAAACTTTAAAATATTTGTACCAATAAACCCAAAAGCTCCCAAAATCAATATCCGTATGCGCTCACCATGACTACATAATCCACCAACAATAGAAAATTCTTGGTTTGGATTGACTACTTGTGAATAAATAGAATTCATTGTCTTACAATTTTATCCGTGAAAAATAGATAGAACTTTTCATTAAATCTCCTTGATAATATGAAATATAAAGCATTCCGTCTTTTACAACTGCGCCAGGATACGCACTATCCATATCTGATGATAATTCAAGCAACATCACTAACTTGCCACTAGTTTGATCAACCTTAAATAGAGCTGTGCAATTCATCTTACCATTATAGGCACGCCCAACTGTATAAACGTTATCCTTATAAGTAAATAGTTTAGGACATCCGATCCGCATACCTCCATCTTTCCATTGCCATTGATCACCATCATTACTTATTCCCACATAAGCATTCTGTTTTCGTCGTACAACGGAGAAAAATTTATCCCCCAACTTCGCCACCGATGCCTCTGTCGGAGAATTATCAATTGTAGGTTTATCTACAAGTTTATAATTAATACCATTAAAAGATTTTACGAACGCAAAATAAGGTGCATAAATATAACCATAAGCTATTCCATCTATCCATGACACATCCCATAACCAATTCCAATCCATATTAGGTTTAAAACTTATAGGAATCAATTCTGTATGTGATTTATTGGAAGAGAAAAAGCTGACACATGATTTTCTTAAAACAGCCACTTTATTCTCATATTTTACTTCTTCTACCAACAGCATAACTTTTCCTTCCGGCGTTACTGTGAGTTTTGGATCCCGTAAATCTATACCATCTACACTATACGATAAAAAAGGCTGCCAACGTTTCCCGTTTTTTGAATGCAAAATTCTAATAATCCCAACATCTTCTCCGCTAGGATCATAATGTTTTTTTGCCTCCCGAAATGCACAATAAAAGCGTCCTTTATAATTAATCAATGATGTAAATGAAGCATAGGGTTTTCCCGTATATATTTTTTTTGTGGAAATTATGTATGGGGAAGAATCTTTCTCAGCACTAATACTCCCAGAATTCAAAACAATCATCAATAATAAAAGAAATCTTACCATGTTATTCTCTACCATATTCTACGCTTCCATGACCAGGATATAAACTTAAGTTACGAGACAATTGTATTATTCGTTGCTGAGAGATTTCTGCATCAACTCGATTACTATTAGGAAAAGAAGCAATCACTTTCAAGCCTGGTATATATGAATCACCACTGAAGAAACAGCCACTTACTGTATAACATAAACAGCTTTTGTCATGCCCCGGAGTCGCATAAACCGACACAAAACTATCATTGCCAGAAAAGAGCCTCAATTTTTCCCCTTCATTAATAGTAATAATATTCTCCGGCCGACAGCAAACGATATCTTCTGCCTCCATGTGATAACGTGAACAATTCAATTTAGGTGACAATAAAGCTGTTTTTCCAAATTCATTTGTATAGAGAATCAACTCAGGATATTGCCTCAACAGTTCATTAATACCATAAATATGGTCATAATGAGTATGAGTAAACAATACACCAACTAACTTTTTTCCTTCGGGAATAGCACCTATCACTTTATCCACATCTCCCGCATCAACAAGCCAGCATTCACTACTATTCTTCGTGTAAAGCAGGAATGTATTGGAATTGTAAACAGAGTTAATTATCTGTTTTATCGCCAGCATATCTTATCAACTCAGGAAAAACCCCGTCCGTAGACGTATCCATAACCATAGTCCCCCATGCCAAACCTGTACCAAAGGCACTACACACAATTTTCTTCCCATTAAATTTTTCTCTAAGTTTACTAATGATCATTAATGGTATAGATGTAGATGATGTATTACCAAAATCTGTGATATTATATATACACTTAGAATCATCAACTTTCAGCCGCTTTTGAATAAACTTATTAATCATTTGATTTGCCTGATGAATCAAGAAATAGTCTACATCAGCCTTATCTACTGCTAACTTAGATAAAAGTGCATTAATCTCTTTAGGAGCAGTATTTACTGCAAAAGAAAAAATACTATCTCCTTCCATATTCGCTTGGAGTCTATTTCTTAAAATATCATCCTTACACATTACATACTCAAAAGATTCTTTAGTTACAGGGTTTCTATATCCACCATCAGGAATAATCAGTGATTTAAAATTACTTCCATCAGTATGCATATCAAAGATGATCGGTGAAGCTGACGTATTAAATTCAAGAGCTGTAGCTGTTCCAGCATCACCAGCCAACAAATTTACTCTATCATAAGGAGATTTAGCTTTGGTAGATGTTTCCCCTACAAGCAATAGCCCTTTCTTTATTTTCCCAGCACTCAAAATTGCAGAAATTGTGGAAAGTCCGTAAATCCAACCAGGGCAACTCATAGTGATATCAAAACTCATACAGTTAGAAGAGAGTTTTAATCTATCTTGAAGAACACATGCTGTAGCTGGAAAAATATAATCCGGAGTTTGAGAGACAAATATCAAGCACTCAATATCTTCCTTTTTCCAATCCAATTCCTCAATTATTTTTTCTGCTGCCTCTAAACACAAATCAGAAGAACAAATTCCCTCTTCGGCAATATACCTTCTTTTGACTCCGGTGGTTTCTATGTATTTTTCTAATTCTTTTTTATCTTCTATGAGAGTAGAATCTATATTTTCAACTTGCTTCGGAGGTACGCAAGCAGAGATTCCTGCTATTTTTACATTATCTATCTTAAAAAATGCCATATTCGTTATCTAATTTCCGATAATTGATCTTACCAGACTCATTTCGATAAATTTCATCTACACATTTTACAGTTAAGGATGTTAAAGGAAGTCCTGTTTTTATTGAAATGAGTTTTTTAACTTGTTCTTCTTTTCCTGCCTCTGTTATATACACAAACATTCTATTATCATTTCCACTACATGCACAATCAATAAATAATCCATCTGCTACTATTTTCTCACATTGATCCAAACTAACTCGCAAACCGAATAACTTTAAGAAACGTTTTTTCCTACCAATAATAAAATAGCAGCCATCCTCATCCCTAAAGGCTATATCACCAGTACAATATTCACCTTTAAACTCATCGCCTTTCACCAAATCTTCTACAGACTCCGCATATCCCATTGTCACATTAGGACCTTGATAACACAATTCTCCCTCTACATGAGAATTAGCTACAACTTTACCTTGGTCATCTTTTAATACAATAGTTCCTCCTGGAATTGCGAAACCTATACTAGCACATTTTTTAGTTGCCAACTCAGCTGGAAGATAAGCTAATCTAGCAGATGTTTCTGTAGTACCAAAAGTTGCAATGAACCGCTTACCGCTATAAGAGGCATATTCTGAAAAATACTCAAATAGAGAATTTGAAAGTTTCCCCCCGCCCTCAGCCATTGTCTTGAGATATGGCAAATCCATTTGAGTAAATTTCATTTTCTTCAGGATTTCATAGCTGTATGGAACTCCTGTGAAATTAGTTCCCCTTTGTTCCTTAATAAAACTCCAAAAGAGCGGACTTAAGAGATGATTAGAAAGAAGCAAAACTGTTGCACCAGCATATAAATGACTATTGATAACATTCAGCCCCATAGTATATTGCATTGGCAAATCACAGATCCCCCTTTCAGTAGTATTCCATCCAAATACATTTGCAACATTTTGAGCATTAATCTCTATGTTGCCATATTTATGACGTACTAATTTAGGACTTCCAGTAGTACCTGAGGTGGTTAATAACAAAGATAAATCAGGATTTAAAGCAGGTGTATCATTAGTTGTTTTATATAATACATAGCCTAAATATTCTTCAATAATCTCCGTTTCTCCAACCTCTCTCATATTTGAAGGACACCATATATACTCAGGCTTATATATTTTATAAAGATTATCAAGTAATCCTTTTTCCATACTAGCATTAAGTAATAAAGCAACATCTTTATTGTCATACAAAGCCAAAAATCCCGCCAATGATGGTGCAGTGTTTTTACATAAACAAAACACTAGTTTTCTTTCAGGAATTTTTCTTTTCAAAGTATCACAAAAGATAGTCAAGTCTCCATATGTCAACCTATTCCCACTATCATCAATAATAGCGGTTGATAGCTTGCTTTTTTTGTCTATATCAAAAATCATATAAACTAAAATTCAATATTACGCTTCCTCAAAATGTCCAAACCTGCCTGATAAGAAGTAAAAGCAATGATTTCATCAGGTTCAAATTCTATTTGAAACTCATCCTCAATAATTGCCATCAAACTCATTTGTCCAATAGAATCCCAACGTTCAACAGTATCCATCGTTGCACTTTCCACACTTTCACATGGAAGTTCCAAACCTTCCACAAACGCATTTTGATATTTCTCCAAATTTGTCATAACTAATTATTTTAACAAAAACTCAATTTTACCAGCTATCTGCTCAGCTGTTAATCCATGCTGTTTCCAAATATATCTCAAAGAACCAAGTTCTCCAAACCGATCATTTACACCTATTCTTACTAATCTAACATGTAAATCATTATCACACTTATATTCGGCAATGGAACTACCCAATCCTCCAATAATATTATGCTCTTCAACAGTAACAACCAAACGATGAGTAGAAAAGATAGTATCTAAAAGCCCCGTATCTAAAGGTTTAATAGTATACATATCCACCACAGTAGCATTAACATTTTTTTCTTTTAACATCTCAGCGGCATCCATAGCCTCTCGAACCATCAAACCTGTTGCAAGGATTGCAACATCTTCACCTTTTTTAATTATATTAGATTTACCAATAGTAAAATCACAATCTTTTTCATAAACAATAGGACAATTTAATCCACCAGACAACCGTAAATAGACCGGGCCTTCAATCAAAGAAGCAGCAATGACTAATTTAATTGCAGCCAAACAGTCAGAAGCTGAAAGAATAATTATATTAGGCAAAGCTCTTACAAGTGCAATATCTTCTGTAGCCCAATGAGATACAGCCAAGGTCTCCATTGCAAAACCAGCAGAATTTCCTATTAACTTAACATTAAATTGATGATAAGAGAGATTTTGACGTATCATCTCAACTGTTCTTGTAATAATAAATTCAGCATAAGTACAAGCAAACACATTACTACCAGATTCAGATGCTATACCAGCTGCAATACCTATCATATTTTGCTCGGCAATGCCCACATTAATGACCTTATCCGGGTAGTTTGCATAAAATCTATCCAAGCTTGCAATAGCAATACTATCTGCAACCACAACTCTCAAATTAGGATCGCTTTTAGCTACTTCAAGCATACCAATACCGGCAGCTGCTCCTTTTTGCCCTAATCTAGCATAAGCTTTTATAAGTGGAGTACTAATAACCATATACTCTATGAATTTAAAATTTCTGCGTAAGCTGTTTTATATTGCTCTTCTGACAATACGGCCTGATGCCATAATTTATTATTCTCCATAAACGAAACGCCTTTTCCTTTAACCGTTTCAGCTATCAAAGCATAAGGCTTATCAATTGGCCTATATTGTAATGAGTCTATCAACTGCTCGACACTATGTCCATTCACCGTTTTAGATTCCCAACCAAAAGATTTAAACTTAAGTTCCATATCCATTTGTGCCATCCAATCTTCGGTATTGCCATCTACTGCCATATAGTTCCTATCAACAATCACAGTTAGATTATCCAATTTATAATGTCCGGCTGTAAGGACAGCTTCCCAAATAGAACCTTCATTACATTCTGCATCTCCCAAAAGAACATATACATGATATGGAAGATTATTTTGTTTAGCATAAATAGATTTACCTACCGCAAAGGAAAGCTCCATACCCAGACTTAAGGAAGCATACTCTAAGCCTAAATCCAAATTCCTTTGATGGCCAACTAACAAACCATTGTCTTCTTCATATGAGTTTAACTTTTCAATTGGAAAAAAACCCATTTCCGCCATTACAGGAAATTCAGCCAATCGAGCATGCTCTTTACCCGCAATAAAACGATCACGTCCTTCCCATCTTGGATTTGAAACATTATACTTTAAAATAGAACCATAAAGTACCGCATAGATTTCAATACAGGACAAGCTACCACTCAAATGAGCTCCTCGCCTTCCAGCAGCCAACGCCATATCCAAAGCATGAAGGCGCATTTTTCTACAAAGATTTATGAGTTCTTTAGAATCTAACTTACCACTTTCCATAATTATCGTCCTCCATCAACTTTAATAATCGCACCATTGATATATGAAGCTCGTTCCGATGCCAAGAATAATGCTACTTGAGCAATTTCTTCTGTTTTACCCAGACGTCTTAACGACGACTCTACTGATAACTGTTTTAATTGTTCAGTATTATATTGTTGAATCATTTCAGTTTCTATCGGTCCAGGAGCTATGGCATTTACCCTAATTCCAAGAGGTCCCAATTCTTTCGCCAAACATTGGGTCATAAATAATACGGCAGCCTTACTACTTCCATACGCAATCTTACCTGGCTGTGGTTCGATACCTGCAATAGAGCCCATATTAATTATTACCCCACTTCTTTGCCTAATCATTTTTTTTGATATTTTCTGAATAATATTGAGCATAGAAAAATAATTGGTATCAAACAACACTTTTACATCCTCTATTTTAGTCTGACTTAACAATCCCACAGTAGAGATACCAGCATTATTTATAAGAATATCTATTTTCAAGTTCTCATCGAGAATTTTTTTTATTCCAATATTAAGTGATTCACCATCAGTTATATCAAAATAAACAAGTTTTATCCAAACATTATGTACTCGCTCTAGTTCTGCTTTCCACATGATGAAACTTTCGCTTTCTTTACGCATGCATGCCCAAACATTAGTACCAGCTTTCGCAAACATTTCTACAAGAACCTTACCTATGCCACGGTTCGCACCTGTTATTATAATATTCTTACCTTTCATGCACTATTTCAACGATCTACCACCATCTATAATTAAAGTATGCCCCGTAATATAAGACGCAGCATCACTAAGCAAAAAAATAACGGCGTAAGCTATTTCAAAAGGTTCCGCATATCTTTTCAACAGATATTTTTGCATATCCTTCTTATAATCTTCCTCAGAAAAACTCAATTTCATTTTCAGATCAGTATTAACCATTGAAGGGTGTACACTATTAGAGCGAATCCCCCTCACTGCAAATTCTACTGCACAACTTTTTGAATAAGACGTAATAGCACCCTTTGATAAAGAGTATAATCCATTCGCAGGAGTAAAAGTATATAACCCAGCCAGTGAAGACATGAATACAATTGAAGCATTTTTCTTAATTTTCTTCCTCTTGTACAAGAGATTAGTTAAAAAGATAGGTGCTTTAGTATTAACAGCTAATACCTTCTCATATTCCTCTTCACTGATAAAATGCAACGGCTTCGTATTCGAAATACCTGCATTATTCACCAGCCCATCAATTGGATCAATTAACTCTACAAAATCCAAAATCTCATTATAATTAGCAAGATTTATCTGATACACACTACAATTCTCGCTCTCTAACATACCTACCGTTTCATTCAATGCATCTATATTAATATCGACTAACAGTAGTATTGCACCCATTTTAGCAGCCTCAATGGCAATAGAACGACCTATTCCACTACCTGCTCCTGTTATAAGAATCCGTTTGTACTCTAAAGAAAATGGATTATAGTTCATTGCTTAGATTTAACGATGCTATATAAATCTCCAATAGTTTTTGCCTGTCTAATGTCATCACTTGTAATAATGATACCATATTCCTCATCCACCATAGCAATAACAGATAATACTAATAACGAATTCCACTCATCATTATCTTTAAAATCAGTCAATACTGAAAAGTTACTAGTGTCAATGTCATCAAACAAATTCACTATGTTTTGAATAAAATCCTGTAATTCCATATTCTTAAATTATTTTATTATTAATATCAATATCACTTAACTGCAAAGGTTCTCCCATAGGAATGCATCTCTTAGCTACTTGCCCTAACATTTGTTCATAATAAACAGGCGATAAGCCATCAGCAGGCCTAAACGATTTTGTATTCTCAACGGTAAAAATGTCACCTGGATTAATATCCACAATGGCATAAATGGCTCTTCTTTTAGCCCGTTCTCTATCCGAGATTTCTCTTTTTATCCCCCCTAATGCACTTTCCACATCTCTTACACCATCCACCATTTTTTTAAATTCTTGAGGTTCCATCGAAAAAGAAGAATCTGGCCCACCTAACGATCTGTCTAAAATAAAATGCTTTTCTATAATTTTTGCACCTAGTGCAACAGAAGTCATTGGCACCACACTCCCCATCGTATGATCTGAAACCCCAACTACAGTCTTAAAAGTAGCAATCATATCAGGAATTGTCAAAAGATTAGCCTGTTCTAACGATGCAGGATATTCTGACGTACATTTCAACAATGAAACATCTTTATTACCCATTTCATAACAAGCATCAAGAGCTATTTTTATATCATTGTAATCGGCAACACCTGTAGACATAATTATAGGTTTGCCTACCTTAGCCACCTGCTTGATAAGAGGTATATCATTTATCTCAAAAGAAGCAATCTTATAGATAGGAATTTCCATTTTTTGCAAAAAAGCCACTCCTTCTAAATCAAATGGTGTAGAAAAGAAATCCAAACCTAACCGTTCTGATATATTCTTTAATTCTGGCTGCCATTCATAAGGCATATAAGCATCAGTATATAATTGATAACGGGTAACTCCTTTCCAAAGCCCCGATTTTATCATACCGAAATGTTCGTTATTTATATCCATAACAAGCGAATCCGGCTTATATGTTTGTACTTTAACTGCATCAGCACCTGAAGCCGCCATTGCTTCAATAGTTTTCACAGCCAAATCAAAATTATGATTATGGTTGGCTGACAATTCAGCAATAATATAAACTCTATTCTCTTTTAGTTTCATAGAATCACCATTTAACGGGATTTTGTTTGTTAAATCTAACAAACTGATTTATCAATTTATCTCCTGATAGTTTTCGAAACTCAGTTGCAGGCGTATGCATTTTCACATATTTCCGACCATCAATTTCTACAATCTTATCCTCTATTGCGCCAAAGAATCTGGATAATTGATACGCATTAGTATTACCCCACAAAAGATACCCAAAAAGATTTTCAAATCCTAATTCGTCAAAAAACAACTTTTTATAGTAATACTGTATCTCTATACCTATACCAGAATTTGCCATATACGGTGAAAGGTAGTATCCAGGTTCTCCTTCTTTATGTTCATAATCTACATTTATGATACTCAACACCCCTATCGGTATATTATTCCTATAAAATAGCCAATAATATGCATCATTCCTTTCTGACAAATTATATACAAAAGTACAATGATTTTCAAACGGAATAATATCTTTTGTTATCATCCACTTACGTATATCCTCATGATTTCTCCACTCCCAAACTAACTTCACTTCTTCAAGAGTAAGACCTACAAAGTTTTTATACGTATAGTTATTTATTTGATAAATTTTATTTCGATCTATATTCATAACAAATGAAAGATTGAGATATATTTTTCTTTTTGTTTTGAATAATCAATAAAAGATGCTACGTTCAAATTATCACATGTTAAAGCCGCAACCAACGAGTTTAGATAATTTTCATCAAGCAGATTTCCTAATGGTACAATGGAATTAGTCTTCAATAAAGCATTATACATACCTACTTGGTTATCAACATAATATCCAGAAAGAACCTTTGTCCCTCTTGATAACGCCTCATAGCAGATCATACTACTTGATAATATAGCAAATTTTGATATGTCAAAAAGGTTAGCTATTTCTTGTGCGGAAGCATCTATGTGAACCGCTAACCCTTCTGACAAAAACTCACGAATTCTTTCAGTACCAATAACACTAGAAGCTATAAGATGAATTTCATATTGAAGTTTACAGTTTTTCAAATACCTAAATGTTTTTTCCGTCAATAAATATTGATCTGTACCTCCAAAACATATTGTGATGATATTAGATGATATTTTTTTTTCTGATTTATATTTCCTAAATGGTGCGCGAAGAATAACCCACTCAAACCCACATAATATTTTAGTATATGGTTCAACAGAATACTTTGAAAAATCCTCCTCTACATAATTAATTAAAACATCTGAATAGTGATGCATATTATATGAAGCCAGACAAACCAATTTACATCCCTTTCTCTTTATTTGTCTCTCATATTCAGATGTAAAGAAATAATTATCCAAAAAGACTATTTCATTACCAGAAAGACAGGAAAGAAATACATCAAATTTAGTTTCATCAGATGGAAGAGCTACAAGATCACAAACTTCACCAACTGCCTGCCTTTGATATTCTGTCGGTTCTTGAGTATAAAATACACACTCAAAATCATCTTTTAGCATATCTGCTAAAGCCAATGTACGAACAAAATGACCATAACCTATTTGGACATTAGCATCTGCTCGAAATAATATTCTTTTCTTCAATCTTTATATTATATAGCAGTAATATGAATTAATATTTTAGGTATTTACCCGCGAACATATAGCATTTTATACTTAAATTCTGCCATCCTCCAATCCTGTTCTGTGTCAATATCTTGCACTCGATCTTCGTCAACCACTATCCCTCCCCTTTTAATGTCACCAGAGAGCCATCGGTCAATCTTATGCCAATAGAATGTACCTGAATCATGATAGGCAGATTCCAAATCCTGGCTACGAGTTTTAGCATATTCCGGCCAATTGAAATAAATTTCCCCCTCACTGTTCATACCATATGAACGCAATATAGGATATGAGAACTGTACAACAGGTACTATAGACGAAAAATCCGAATGAATCAATCTTTCATAGCCAACAACAATATCCTCATTCAGAAGTAGTGGAGAAGTTGCCAAAATACAACACATATTATCAAAAAAATCTCCTTGTTCTTTATACCTATCCAATACTTCTCGAATAACATCTGCTAATGTAGCATAATCATTTGCAGTTTCTTCTGTTCTCAAAAAAGGAACTGAAGCTCCATATTGTCGTGCCACTTCCGCTATTTCCAAATCATCCGTTGATACCATAACTTCATCAAAGAGATGCGTTGAAAGAGCTGTTTCAATGGAGTAGGCAATGATAGGTTTACCCATAAAAAGCTTGACATTTTTATGAGGAATACGTTTGCTACCACCACGAGCAGGTATAATTGCTATGTTCCTCATCACCTTACAAATTCTAAAACCTTTTCAATTACCCAATCCTGTTCTTCATTAGTAAGTGAAGGAAACATCGGTAATGCCAAACACTTAGTGTAGTATTCCTCAGCAACAGGACAATCTCCTTCTTTCCATCCAAATTGTTTATAATATGGCATCAAGTGTGCCGGCGCATAAAGAACTTGGGCAAAGATGTTATTCTCACGCAAAAAGTCATACAAGGCTTTTCTATTATCAACCTGAATAATATATAAGTGAAATGCATGAAGAATATTATCTGCTCTAAAAGGAGTTTTAATAACGGTTCCTTCAAAAGCTTTATCATATTTCTTTGCAATCTCCCCACGGCGAGAAATACTCCAATCCATTCTACTTAATTGAGAGATCCCCAATGCTGCTTGAAATTCAGTAAAACGATAGTTGTAACCAAGTTCTTGCATTTCGTAATACCACCCTCCATCATGCTTTATCAGTTTTTCAGGATCACGAGTAATACCATGAGTTCTATAAAGACACAACTTTTCATAAAGCTCCCTATTGTTAGTTGTTACAGCTCCACCCTCACCTGTAGCAATATGTTTTACAGGATGGAAAGAAAAAACTGTAAGATCGGCGTATAAACTATTACCCACTCGGTTTACTATTCCTTTACTATCAGTGAAAGTAGCACCTGGAGCATGACAAGCATCCTCTACAATAGCAAAATTATACTCGACTGCAAGTTGTCTCATCCTTTCACCATCAATAGGATATCCAGCAAAGTCTACAGGAACTACAGCTTTATATGTTCCTTTAGGAGAAGCTTTCAAAATAGTTTCTAATCTATCTAAATCAATCAAGAAAGTCTGAGGATGAATATCGCAGAAAACAATCTCTGCTCCTTGATAACGAAAACCATTGGCACTAGCAACAAAAGTATTTGGAGTAGTAATTATTTTATCGCCGGGGGTAATCCCCAAAGCCATAGCACACAAATGCAAAGCTGCAGTACCATTACTTACCACACAAGCATATTTGCTGTCACAAAATTCAGCAAATGCTTTCTCAAATTTATTAATCTTTGGCCCCTGAGTGAGATAATCAGATTTAAGAGCCTCTACCACAGCCTGAATATCTTCGTCAGTAATATACTGGCGACCATAAGAAAGAGTATGGTCTATCATAATTATTTTACTTTAAAATTTGAATTTACATATCTACGTATTTTATCCCTCAATGAATCAACAGTCTCCCACTCCGTATTTGTGTCTGAACCATAAGCAAAATCTTCAGGAACCGATTTTGCATTATAATGAGTAAGATAGGTTTCCTTGTTGCGGTTATCAGTAAACGCTATAGCAGGAAGAATTGCATATGAACTACCTAAATCAATCGTATTTATCGCATCATCTTTCGATATCATTTGTTCGTGTAACTTTTCGCTAGGACGAATACCAACTTCACTTTGTGCAAGATTAGGAGCTATTGCCATAGCCACATCAGTAATGCGATATGACGGACATTTCGGAATAAAAATCTCTCCTCCTAAGTGATTTTGTATAGCACATATCACCATATCTACAGCTGTCTGTTGTGTAACATTAAAACGAGTCATCCGTTTGTCTGTAATAGGAAGTTCCTTTGCACCCATATCCCTACGTTCAATAAAATATGGAATAACAGAACCTCTTGCCCCTATTACATTACCATAACGAACAACAGAAAATTTAATATCTTTTCTTCCCTTTATATTATTGGCTGCAACAAAAAGTTTATCGGATAATAACTGGGATGCTCCATATAAATTAATTGGTGCACATGCCTTATCTGATGATAGTGAAATAATATTTTTTATATTACAAATAAGAGCTACATCTATAACATTCTGAGCTCCTATAACATTAGTTTTCACGCACTCTTCCGGATTGTATTCTGCAGTATCAGGTTGTGATATAGATGCTGCATGAATTAAAATATCAACCTCACTACATGCTCTCAATAATCGCTCTTTATCTCTTATATCTCCTATAAAAAAGCGCAATTGAGGATACTGTTTATGAGGATATTGCCTCTGCATAACATATTGAGCTGATTCTCCTCGCGAATAAACAATAATTTTTTTTATTCCGGGATAATCTCTAAAAACTGTTTCTACAAACTTTTTCCCAAAAGAACCCGTTCCACCAGTTATAAGGATAGATTTACCATTTAGCATATTTTTTTATTCTACAGGTTCATAATATGTATCAGGACGACTGGGATCAAAGCAATCATTGCTCCAAATAATAGTAACCATGTCTTCTGTTTCAGAAAGATTAATCAAGTTATGGGTGTATCCCGGAAGCATTTCTACTACTCTTAAGTTACTTCCATCCACATTATATTCAATCACCGGATATCTATTACCATTTTCATCTACACCCACTTTTCTCAACTGAATAAGACCACAGCCACTTACCACTAAAAAGCGTTCAACACTATTGTTATGCCAGTGTTGTCCCTTAGTTATACCAGGTTTCGAAATATTAATAGATATTTGTCCATGATTTTCCGTTTTTATAAACTCTGTAAAACTCCCCCTTGTATCTACATTCATATTCAAAGCAAAAGATATCTTAGATTCCGGCAGATAAGACACAAATGTTGAATAGAGAGCTTTCTTAAAAGAATCACTCACATAAGGTACCTGAAGAGAAGTTCTCCCTTTTTTGAAATAATTCAATAAATCCACAATATCCCCCAACCGCACTCTATGTACATTAGCTACATAACAAAATTTACCTTCCCTATATTCATCACCAGTCAACGCATTTATTAATTCATCTACTAAGTCATCTATATAGACAAGATTTAACATTACATTGGGATCATTTACCTGAATAGGCAAATCATTGGCAATATTATTGCAAAATGTTGCTATAACAGAATTATAATTAGGTCTACACCATTTACCAAAAAGATTAGGGAAACGATATATCAATACTTTGGCACCTGTTTCTTTTGCATATTGAAACATCAAATCTTCTCCGGCTTTTTTAGACTGCCCGTATGGATTGTCTAATGCAGCCTGACTTGACGACGAAATCATAACAGGACATTTATTCCCATATTTTTTTAACGTATCAAGGAGTGTGGAAGCGAAACCATAATTTCCTCTCATAAACTCACTAACATCTTTCGGTCTATTAACTCCTGCTAGATTAAATACAAAATCTGCCTTTTGACAGTATACTTCAAGTAGCTCAGGTTTTGAATCAATATCATACTCCATTATAGTAATAGTGGAATCCACTTTATACCAACGAGCTTTATTAGTAGCGATATTGCTTAACTGCGCACAAAGATTCTTTCCAATAAAACCTTTAGCGCCTGTTATAAGTATATTCATTCTTCAAACAATTACAAATTGTTATTACTCATAATGTATATATTCCTTCTATAAGAACACCTCACAAAAAATTACTATTATTTTTTGTCATTGTCATACCATTAAGTCCATATTCCGTAATTTCAGACTCAGAAATTCTCTGCAACCGTTAATAATTCCAATAAAATTTGCCAAAACAGTCCAAACCGACTACTCACCATACTAATTATGCTATAGCATAAAGCGATTATCTCTACCAAAAATCCGATATTCTCATATCCATATCGCAAAACCATTAATGCAAGACTCTAAAGAGTCATGTCTTTCACATATCCTTATAGACAATAACTTGAAAGGGCTTGGAGATTATCTTAATACCACCTATAGTACTTACAAATACTCTCTCTAGAAAATACCCCCAACATAGTTTGTAGACATTTCCTGCAGACTCCATCATTCAGTCTGTAGTTTATAATCAATTCTAAGATAATCTCAAAGTCATACAATAAAAATACCTTCCTATATATGCACTTTCCAACAATTACTCATCAGATGTGTTGAATATTTTAATGAATAAATTTTATTTTATCTCCTCAAACGGATACTGATTCTCCTCAAAATCCTTCAACTCCTCCACAATCTTCGTCTGTTCCAAAGTCAGCTCTCCCTTATTCCAAGTGTTAATAATTTCATGAGCCTCCTTCGCTAAACTCTCATCATAAAATTCACCATAACAATACGTCAATAGCCTAACCTTTAACAACGAAGGAGAAAGTTTTGGAAGCACCTCCCAGCTACGATCCAACACACTCTGAATACATTCCTGCTTACTACCATTATCATAAATAGTAGCAGCAAAAGCCACCAACAAGCCAAGACAGAGTTCAGCCTCCTCCTCAACCGTAGTTCCACGAGTATTATAAAGTTCAATAGCTCGTTCGTAGACATCACGGTTCAAACGTGTAAATTGGTCCGCATAGATGGGACTTCCATCTAGCCCATAGGTTAGAAGATGATGGGCTAAAGAAAATAATGATGAAGAATTAGAATCCATATTATAAATTGTTTTATTCCAAAAAGAGAATTTCCTTTGACGAATTCAAGATGATAATAGTATTATTAACCAATAGCTACTATCAATGATAATATCAATCAACAACTACCGGTTCAACAAGCGAAGGGGGTATAAAAGTAGTAGCAATAGCCATGACACCTTCAATATTAACGACCACACGGCGATCATGCCTGATACGAACAAACTCGCCAATAACACCTTTGAAGACACCATCTGTGATACGAACTTTCTGACCTTTCACCAAGTTCAATTCAGTTGACTCAATATAAAGAACTGCTTCGTCGTAACTACCCGCCACGAGAATAAAGCTACGCATCTGCGCATCAGGAATAACGACCGGACGACAATATTCACGATTCATAATGAAACGTATAGGCATTTTTCCCTCGAGTTCATCCTTCAAAGCGTCTATACGCTTACGAGTAGAATGAATAAAGACAAGATTATGAATGGCAGGAACCAACTTACGTACACGCTTACCACCTTTCATTACTATTCCGTAACGCATAGGGATAAAACTCTCTATGTTTTCCTCGTCCAAAATAGCTTTCAAAGCCAATTCACGACTGTAGGAAACACGAACAGCAAACCAGTGGAGTAATTGAGAGTTAGGAGTAGAAAGTTGAGAGTCAGTACTTTCGTTCATGGAATTTTCGCGAAGTTAGTTCGCGTCAGGATATTTTTTAGGGACACCGGAGTAGTGAAATACCTACCGGTCAAATTATGTAATGCGATTATTTTAAGTAGCTTAACTTGCATTCATTTTATTCCAAAACTTTCTACCGTCACGGAAAAAAAGTCTATGAAACAATTATATGGAACTTTTTATATATAAAAAGCTATAAACGAATAGATTAGAGAGAAAAATCGTTTTTTAATCGTTCGTTTAATGGTGCAAAGATAAAAGGTATTTTTGGAATGTGCAAGATGTTTAATAAAAATAATCTTGCAAACACTTTCCTCTTTATGTAAACATCTAATATACAAACTGTTATTCTCAAAATAAATGTCATTAATATCTATTCGGATTATTATCCTGACAGCTACTATTCTTTCGTAAATATTTACACATATTAAACGAACGATTTTTGAGCACTCAAAAAACAAGAACCTATCTTCCTATATACCAACCTATTAAGCTACATAGAGAAAAGTTTCAAAGTAACATTAATCCCGATATTCTTGTCCACTCTTCTTTTTACACTTACCTTCGCAACTTACAACATATTTTTCCATCACTAATTCTAACATTAAAAAACATCTGAAATATGGAAAAGAATAAAGTAAATACAGCAGCAAAAAAAAACTGCAAAAAAGAACAAGAATAATAGTAAGAAACCAATAAAACAAGGTATTAAGGCAAAAAGAGGGCCCAAACCCGGGGCTACGATTACAAGAATAATCGACCGTCGGGACATTATAGAAAAAGCATTTTTAGAGCTCTACATGATAAATTGTCTGGACGCGTCTCCAGAAAACGGATTGGCAACGCTTGCACGTTTTTTATACAGAAGAGAAAAGTTTCAGCAAAAGAACGGTAAACGAATATCAGCCAACACAATAAGGCAAGATTTGATTGAATTACTTAAAGAGTCCAAGTATACAAATCCGAGAAATAGAAAGAGAAAATAACAACAAAAAACAAGTATGAATTAGTGTTGAACAACATGTTGTAAAAGGACTTAATTTTGCCCCCGCTTTGGCAAAGATTAAGCCCTGCAGATGAGAAGATGCCGCTTTATCCAAAAGTGACATCTTCTTTTTTTGCCCGACACAAACACCTACTAAAGAATTAAAAATGAAATAATTAAAAAAATGAAATGCAATGGAAAATGTTTTCAAAATGTCACTATTCATGCCCCCTATCTCGCCGATTAAGGACAAAACAACCGGAAGAACTGTAAAGAGCGCCACACTTACTCCGCTACGGACAATAAATCTGGAAGAAATATATAAACTGATAACCTCCAACGAGAAACTCACTGCATTGACTCTTGAAGTGCGAAACGCCGCGCTGCAAGGTGACGAAGACACCAGCCGTCTCCTGAAGCAGCAAACACTGCCCTACGTGACCCCTTGCGGAATCTTCACCCGTCGCCGAAGCGACTGCCTGGAAGAGCTGTCCGGACTGGTAGTAGTAGACATCGATCATCTCGAATCCACCGAAGAAGCCGAAATCCTACGACAAGAATTATTCGATGACCCTTATCTGTGTCCCGCACTGGCATTCATCAGTCCCAGTGGACTGGGCGTGAAAGCCTTCATTCCTCATGCCTCGGAACAAAACGCCACAGATGGAATCCGCTGGGCCATGAACTATGTACACTGCATGTACGACAGCAACCACCGCCAACCCGGAAAAGGAGTGGATACATCGGGAAAAGACCTCGTACGCTCCTGCTTCCTCTGCCATGACGAAGGGGCACTTTTGAGAACTAAAAAATAAACATCGAAAATTAAAATCACGAATCAACATCCCAAATTATAATTCAAAATACTTAAAGCCAATGGAACAATTATCTGCATTGCACCGCCTGACCGAAGCAGTCAGAAATGCAGGAGCCGACATCGCTCCCACTTATCAAGAGTATATACAACTGGCATTTGCCATCACCACCGACTGTGGCGAAGCGGGCCGCCAAGATTTCCTGACCTTGTGCAGTTTCTCACCAAAGTACGATCCACGAGCAGCCGACAAACTATTCAGCAATGCACTGAAAAACGGACACAACAACGTACACATAGGTACCGCCTTCCATCTGGCCGAAGTTTGCGGCATAAAAGTCCAATCCGAAATTCCGCACGGATGGGGTACACTTGGTACACAAGGTTCGCACTCCTCTTCTGCCTCACACACACGCACACGTGAAGAAGATGTATCCGCACATGAGGAAGAAAACCTACTGGACAGCAGCCCTCTCTCTCCCCTGCCCACTTTCGACGAGCACACTCATTGGCCTTATCCCTTGGAACGCATCGTTAGCTACGGCACCTCCCGTGCCCAATGCGACGTACTGCTACTGGGAACTGTCACCGTACTGGGTGCCAGCATGGGACGGCACGTGCGATGTGCCTACGGAGGAAAAATGATCTCGCCCTGTCTACAGACTTTCATCACAGCACTGCCCGCATCAGGCAAAGGCGTGCTCTCGCTGGTACGCCTGCTGGTAGAACCCCTCCACGATGAAATCCGCAAACAGGTGGCCGAAAATATGGCATCCTATCGCCGCGAAAAAGCAAAGTACGAGACACTGGGCAAAGAACGTGCAAAGACCGAGCCTCCCGTAATCCCGCCCAACAAGATGTTCCTCATCTCCGGCAACAACACCGGAACGGGTATCCTGCAGAACCTGATGGATTCTGACGGCACCGGCCTGATATGCGAAAATGAGGCCGACACCATCTCCACCGCCATAGGATCGGAGTACGGCCACTGGAGCGACACCATGCGCAAGGCCTTCGACCACGACGGCCTTTCCTACAACCGCCGCACCGACCGGGAATACCGCGAAGTGAAAAAGAGCTATCTCGCCGTACTTCTTTCCGGCACCCCAGCACAAGTGAAGCCCCTGATACCCAGTGCCGAAAACGGACTCTTTTCCCGGCAAGTATTCTACTACATGCCCGCCATACACTACTGGCAGAACCAGTTCGACCGCAACGACAACAATCTCGAAGAGATATTCACTGCACTGGGCATGGAATGGAAAGAAAAGCAGAAGGCCATCGTCATGAACGGACTTTTCACCCTGCGCCTCACCGACGGGCAGAAAGAGGAATTCAACCGTTTATTCTCCAGTCTATTCGTACGTTCCGGACTGACCAACGGTGACGAAATGTCGAGCAGCGTGGCGCGTCTGGCCATCAATATCTGCCGCATCATGGAAGTGGTGGCCATGCTCCGCGCATTGGAGCACGAAGAGATAGCCGATTCACCCAATGTATCGCCCGACCCGAACACCGCTCCGGACAATCTGAAGGATCACATCGTCAGCTTATGGAACCTCATCATCACTCCCGACGATTTCCATGCCGTGCTGTCCCTGGCCGAAAGCCTCTACCGCCACACCACCCATATCCTCTCCTTCCTACCTGCTACCGAAGTCACCAGCCGGGGCAATGCTGACCGGGATGCACTGGTGCAATGCATGGAAAAGAAATTTACACGGGCCGAATTCATAAAAAAAGCCGAAGAGATAGGCATTAAACCCGGAACAGCCTCTACCTGGCTCAAGCGCTTGCAGAAGCACGGTCTGGTGGAGAGTGTGGATGGAAACGGAACTTATCAAAAGCCCTAACCATAGATACGCACGTGTGTGCGAAACAAACGGAAACAGTGAACCTCTGTACCAAGTGTACCAACCTCAACTTTACGCCGCCCAACCTCAACTTTAAGGTTCGCCAAGTGCAGCCGCTATCAGGCTCACCTGGGCGGACGTATAGGTGCGGGAGTGAGAGGACGTCCCCACAGCGGCCAAGTCATCACACAGGCCGGGATAAAGTTCAATCCAATGCTTCAACTTGCGGTAAGCGGATTCGGGACAAAGATTGGGACAATAGAGCTGGGCAAGTTCGGTGCGCCCATAGGTACGGATTTCAAAAGTGTTCATATCTGACATTCATGTGTTATATTTCATCAAATATAGCTATAAATCACGACATTGGCAACTATACGCATATAAATAACAGACAGAAACCGTCCGTAATCGACCGTAACAATCCGAAAGTGACAAACACCCGTATACACGGTATTATCTTTGCATCGTTGAGTTCAACACCGTGAATATTTAATTTTTAATTATTAATTCTTAATTTGTTTATCAAACTATGATTCGTTACAAAAAGTATCAAGTGACGGGCGAAAACAGCCCGCTGAAAGGTCTCTGGTATGCACGCCCCGTAATTGAGGAGACTTTCGACATTGAGAAGCTTGCCAAGCACATGTCCAACCACAACACCCCCTACTCGTCCGGAGTCATCAAGGGAGTGCTGACTGACATGGTATCCTGCACCAAGGAGCTGATTCTGGACGGAAAGAATGTAAAAATGGACGATCTCGCCATTTTCTCCGTGGGGATTGTCAGCAAGAAAGGCGCGCAATCCGCTGCCGACTTCTCGCTGGCCAACAACGTGAAGGGGCTGAAACTCCGTGCCCGTGCCACGGGAGAACTGAGCAATGCACAGATTAACCTGGAAGGGCAGATGAAGGAGTCTTCCATGTATACCGTAGAAGGTAAACCGTCCGGTAATAAGCCCGACGGAAGCGGCGAAGGAAACGACGGGGGAATCGAAGATGACCCGTTGGGATAATCTAAAGTCGAAGGCCGTAGAAATTAAAAATTAAAGGCTGCGCGAGGATTTAATCTTCAAGTTTCAATGCTTAACATTTAATTATTAATTTTCCAAGTAGTCAATTTTCTAAGTTCTAACTATTAATTATCTACTCACCATGAATGAAGAAAAAAAGTCAAAATCTGTATGGGGTATTGTCCTCAAAGTAATCATCACCGTAGCCACCGCCATAGTGGGAGCTTTAGGTTTAGGCGCCTGCAAGTAGCCATGCGTACGATTACCCTCCTCATTATTCATTGCTCGGCCACGCCTCAGGGCGTGTGCCTGAGCCTTGAGGATTGTCGTCGCGAACACATCCGCCACCGTGGCTTCAGCGACATCGGCTACCATTTCTACGTAACCCGCGACGGAGAGATTCATCGTGGCCGTCCCACGGAAAAAATCGGTGCGCATTGCCTCAACCATAACCGCCACTCCATCGGCATCTGTTACGAAGGAGGACTGGATGCCAAAGGCCGACCGTCCGACACCCGCACGTTGGAACAAAAGGCTTCACTGCTGGCCCTACTGCGCGAGTTGAAACGTATTTTTCCACGCGCACTGATTGTAGGGCATCATGATTTGAATCCGATAAAACCTTGTCCATGCTTCAATGCGGAAAGGGAATATAGGGGGCTGTAAAAAGCTCCCTTTTTTCAAATAAAGGCTTTCCGGGAATTTTGTGCCTATTTAAATTTTGCTTAAAAAAGAATGCTGAATAAAAAGAGTGATAAGATGGTAAGGTGATAAAGTGGCTGCGCTATATATCACAGAGCGTTATCCCACTATCACTTTATCACTCTACCACCTTATCACACTTTATTCATACCCCGTCCGATATGAATTCATTCAACTCCTGATTCGCATTTTTTATAATTCTTTTGTACCTTTGACGCTTATTATTCAAAAAACGATTCAACATGATACAGTTATTTCACCGCATGATCTCTGCCACCCTCAGTATTTCTGAGAAACAAATCGGCCATACGCTCGATTTATTGGCGGACGGAGCTACTATTCCCTTCATCAGCCGTTACCGTAAAGAAGTTACCGGAGGATTGGATGAAGTGCAAATTGAAGCAATCAAAACCCAATATGAGAAGCTGAATGAGCTGGCTAAACGAAAAGAAACCATTGTCAACACTATCAACGAACAGGGAAAAATGACTCCTGAACTACAAAAGCGTATTGATGAAACTTGGGATAGTACCATTCTTGAAGATATTTACCTACCCTACAAACCCAAACGCCGTACGCGTGCAGAAGTAGCCCGCCAGAAAGGTCTGGAACCCTTGGCAACACTACTGATGTTGCAGCGGGAACCGAACCCGGAGAAGCGCGCAGAAACATACGTCAAAGGAGAAGTGAAAGATGCGGAAGATGCATTGAAAGGAGCACGGGATATCATTGCAGAACAGGTCAGTGAAGACGAACAGGCACGTAACACCGTACGCTTCGCCTTCTCCCGGCAAGCTGTCATCACGGCTAAAGTGGTGAAAGGAAAAGAGAGTGAAGCTGATAAATACCGGGATTACTTTGAATTCAGTAAACCCCTGAAAAAATGCACCTCACACCAATTGCTGGCTATTCGCCGTGCCGAAGCCGAAGGGCTATTGAAAGTCAGCATAAGCCCTGATGATGAAGAGTGTGTGGAACGTCTGGAACGCCGTTTCGTCCGCAGCAACAATGCTTGCGGAGAACAAGTGGCGGAAGCCGTACAGGATGCCTATAAGCGTTTACTGAAATCTTCTATCGAAACGGAATTTGCCGCACAAAGTAAAGAACAGGCGGACGAAGAAGCCATCCGGGTATTCGTTCAGAACCTGCGCCAATTATTACTGGCTTCTCCATTGGGACAAAAGCGGGTAATGGGCATCGATCCGGGATTCCGTACAGGTTGCAAAGTGGTATGCCTGGATGCGCAAGGTAATTTACTGCACAATGAGAATATCTACCCGCATGCCCCGGTATACAAAACCACAGAAGCTGTGTCTAAAATACAAAAGATGATAGAAGCTTACCATATAGAAGCCATAGCGGTAGGAAACGGAACGGCAAGTCGTGAAACAGAAGAGTTTCTGAAACACCAGACCTTCAGGCAGGAAATTCAGGTATTTGTTGTAAGCGAGCAAGGGGCTTCCATTTACTCTGCATCCAAGATTGCGCGTGATGAATTTCCGGAATACGACGTCACAGTGCGCGGAGCTGTATCCATCGCCCGCCGATTGATGGACCCGTTGGCTGAATTGGTGAAAATAGACCCGAAATCCATCGGTGTAGGTCAATACCAGCATGACGTAGACCAGACGAAATTAAAGAAATCACTGGACTTGACCGTAGAAAGTTGCGTAAACCTGGTGGGAGTAAACCTAAATACGGCAAGCAGCCACCTGCTGACTTACATTTCGGGGTTAGGTCCTCAACTGGCACAGAACATAGTAAATTACCGAGCTGAAAATGGTGCATTCACATCGCGTAAACAACTGATGAAAGTGCCGCGCATGGGAGCCAAAGCTTTTGAGCAATGTGCCGGTTTCCTTCGTATTCCGCAATCCAAAAATCCTTTGGATAACACAGCCGTTCACCCGGAGAGCTATTGTATAGTAGAACAAATGGCCAAAGACTTGGGATGCAGCGTGGCAGAGCTTATTACCAGCAAGGAACTGCGCCTGAAAATCCAACCTGAAAAGTACCTCACCCCTACCGTGGGCATGCCTACTTTGAAGGATATTCTACAAGAATTGGACAAACCGGGACGTGACCCGCGAGGTCCGATCAAGATTTTTGAATTTGACAAGAATGTGCGTACAATCAATGACCTGCATGAAGGTATGGAACTTCCCGGCATTGTAGGTAATATCACCAACTTCGGCGCTTTCGTGGATATAGGCATTAAAGAAAACGGTCTGGTTCATCTTTCACAACTTGCCGACCGTTTTGTTTCGGATCCGAATGAGATTGTATCTATTCACCAGCATGTCCGGGTTCGGGTATTGAGTGTGGACACGGATCGCAAACGGATCGCTTTGAAGCTGATCTCAGAGTAATCACAATAGCAATAATCATCAACGCGGTGCACAGGATGGAGCCTTCGAAACCGAATGTACCGCCGTTGATGATATTCTCTTCCGGTAATTCTAAAGACAATAAAGTACCGCCCAATCTTCCTCCACTTACTTCGAAACCGAGAATCGGACCTTGCAGCCAATTCCAGAAAAGATGAAGAGCGATGGCAAACCATAAATTACGCGTATATATATAGGTGGAACCAATTAAAATTCCCGCCAACAATATATTCAGAAAAGCAATCAGAGAAAAGTTGGGATTAAAAATATGCATCAGGGAAAACAATGCAGAAGAAAGAAACAATGCCACAAAGCGATTTACACCTGCGGCCAGCAAATGCCCCAGAACAAAACCACGAAAAGCAATCTCTTCTGTAAGGGCAACCAGCAACATTAATATCCAGGACAACAGCAATTCGTACGCGCTAAAGTGCACGGCAGCAATTTCAACCTCTCCTATCGCATATAATATTCCAAATCCGACAGCATAGATTGCCAGGGCAACAAATGTACCCCAGAAGATGTCTTTTGCACGCCCTTTCAGGGATAATCCCAAATCCGCAACCGGAAGGTGATCCCAATTCTTCAGCAGAGTCCAAGCCGCCAAAAAACTCCCGGCCAGAAAAGTACTCTGCATCACAACTTCTTCCAAAATTCCACTTATCTTAAAAAAAGAGATAGGTTTTATGCAAACAGCTGCCAACATTCCGGTAAATCCCAGCATCAAAAGTATATAAACGATAATCTTTGCTGCAACAACCAGATAAGTGACGAGTTTTGACGGTTCCTTTACAGTATTTGCATCTTCATTCATTGATTCCATATCCTCTCGTTTCTTTATGTTAATACCCCGGCAAAAATACCTATAAAATTAAAAATAGAAAGCTATTTGCTGTAAAAACCGTATATTTGTCTAAACATATATGTAACAGCCATGAAGATAAAACGAATATTCGCCACTATAATGCTGGCTGCATGTACTTATGTAGCAGTTGCACAAAATACAGGCAACCCAGCCAATAACAAAACATTTTTCGTTGCCAAGCCCGGTACTTTAGTATCCATGCTCACAGAAGATGAAGCCAACAGCATCACTCATCTTACATTGACCGGAAAACTGAACGCTATTGATTTCAAACACCTGCGGGATGAATTCAAAAATTTGCAGGTACTGGATATCTCCAATGCGTCAATCAGTACTTATGCTGGGAAAAGCGGCACTTTTCCTGACCGTTTCTATATATATCCACCAAATTGTGTACCTGCTTATGCATTCTGCCAGCAAACCAATGACAGTACCTTTACCGGAAAATCAACGCTCCGGAAAATTATTCTTTCAGAGAAAATCAAGAACATAGAAGATGCTGCATTCAAGGGGTGTACGAATCTGCAAGTATGCCAATTACGAAAAAAGACTGCTCCCAATCTGATGTCTGAAGCTTTGGCAGATAGTATTACGGCCATTTTTGTACCTCTGGGTAGCAGTGACTCTTACCGTGGCAAGAAACATTGGGATACCTTTGCCGTGATAGAAGGCGAACCTGTAGAAGTATCTGTACAGATAGGGTTGATGGGAAGCCTTGCCAGTGAATTGGTAGAAGCCGGTTTGCAGCCTAAGGATGTAAACTTCCTGACTGTGGAAGGCAAACTGGATGAAGCTGATTTTATCCTGATCCGGGATTATATGCCTAATCTCGTTGCTGCAGATCTTAGTAAATGTAGCGCCACAGCTATTCCCGAATATACATTCACCCAGAAGAAATACTTACTGCGTATTCAGCTTCCCAAAGGTTTGAAAAGTATCGGTCAACGTGCTTTCAGCGGCTGCGGACGTTTATGTGGTACATTGGAATTACCTGCCGGAGTGACGGCTATTGAATACGGCGCATTTATGGGATGTGATAACCTACGTTATGTAGTAGCTACAGGGAACAAGATTACGACTTTAGGAGACAACCTGTTTGGAGAAGGAAAGAACAAATTGATTTATAAGTAGCTACGAGCTACAAAAAAACTACGAGCTACGAGTAACTGTGCTATGCCTTGCCAGCTTATCACACAGAAAAATCTCGTAGCTCGTAGTTTTTTTATAGCTTGTAACTTACTTAACTATACATTTTTGCTCTCAGCTCCTTGATATGATCCGAAGTAATATATTCATCATATTCCATCATCTTATCAATAATACCGTTCGGAGTCAGTTCGATGATACGGTTGGCAACCGTTTGGATAAACTCATGGTCATGTGAGGAGAACAGGATATTACCTCTATAAGTTTTCAGGTTATTATTGAATGCCTGGATAGATTCCAAGTCAAGGTGATTGGTAGGAGTATCCAGAATCAGACAGTTGGCATTGCGCAACTGCATACGGGCAATCATACAACGCATCTTTTCACCTCCCGATAACACACTTGCTTTTTTCAGCACCTCTTCACCGGAGAACAGCATACGTCCCAGGAAGCTCTTCATATACACTTCATTACCCTCGCCAAACTGGCTCAACCAGTCCACCAAGTTCAGGTCCGTATTGAAATATTTAGTATTATCCAACGGCAGGTATGCAGTAGTAATAGTGACGCCCCAGTTGAAAGTTCCGGCATCCGGTTTCGCTTCTTCATTGATAATTTCGAAGAATGAAGTCATGGCACGAGGATCACGGGAAAGGAATACAATCTTGTCTCCCTTCTCAACGTTGAAATTAACATCACGGAAAAGTATTGTACCATCTTCCAGTGTCTTGGTCAGTCCGGAAACCTCCAGTATCTGATTACCCGGTTCACGCTCGGGAGTAAAGATAATACCCGGATATTTACGTGAAGAAGGTTTGATTTCTTCTACATTCAGTTTTTCCAACATCTTCTTACGGCTGGTAGTCTGCTTGCTCTTTGCCACATTGGCACTAAAGCGGCGGATAAACTCTTCCAGTTCTTTCTTCTTCTCCTCTGCCTTAGCCTTCTGGTTCTGTTGCTGACGCAAGGCCAACTGACTTGATTCATACCAGAAACTATAGTTACCGGCAAAGAGATTGATCTTACCATAATCGATATCGACCGTATGCGTACAAACAGAATCGAGGAAGTGACGGTCGTGACTTACAACCAACACCGTATGTTCAAAGTTAGCCAAATAATCTTCCAGCCACATCACTGTCTCCATATCAAGGTCATTGGTAGGCTCATCCAGCAACAAGTTATCCGGATTACCGAAAAGTGCCTGTGCCAGCATGACACGTACTTTCTCCTTACCACTCAAATCACCCATCAACAAATAATGCTTATCTTCCTTAATGCCCAGGCCACTCAGCAAAGCGGCAGCATCACTTTCCGCATTCCAACCATCCAGTTCCGCAAATTTCTCTTCCAATTCAGAAACTTTCAAGCCATCTTCATCCGTGAAATCTTCTTTGGCATAAAGCACTTCACGTTGCTTCATGATATCCCACAAAACGGTATGCCCCATCATTACGGTATCCATTACCGTAAGCGCATCCCATTTGAAGTGGTCCTGACTTAAAACGGAGAGGCGTTCGCCCGGACCCAACATAATAGAACCGGTTGTAGGATCCAAGTCACCGGATATGGCACGCAGGAAAGTAGATTTTCCGGCACCGTTAGCACCGATAATACCATAACAGTTACCACTTGTAAACTTCAGGTTTACATCATTAAACAACACCCTTTTTCCAAACTGTACGGAAACGTTCGAGACTGTAATCATTGATCTATTTTCTTATTTAGCGATTTACAATTTATTACCTAATACCTATTACTCTGTATTTTGCGGGTGCAAAGATAGACATTTTTCTATGAATACTCGTAGAAATGCGCTGTCAATCTGACATAAAAGTATTACCTTTGCGGCGTTTTAGACAAAAGCTGCCTATTTGGCAAAGTTTTTGTTGGTACAGCGATATACTAACTTAAACCCTTGACAGCAATGAAAACAAATCCTTTTTACAAGAATAATAAGAATAGAAATATGGACCCGAAAGAAAAAGAAAACATCAACGAAGAAGAGTTAATGTCCGAAGCTGCCCAGAAGGAAGCTGCGGAAAATGAAGAATCCCAAACGGAAGATGTACAGGACGAAACTGTCCTGACAGAAGAGGAAAAGCTTGCCAAAGAGCTGGAAGAAGCAAACAAAGTAATAGAGGACCAGAAAGATAAGTATCTGCGCCTTTCTGCCGAGTTTGACAACTACCGTAAACGCACGATGAAAGAAAAAGCTGAGCTGATCCTGAACGGTGGCGAAAAGACCATCAGCAGTATACTTCCAATCGTGGATGACTTTGAACGCGCTCTGAAAAACATGGAAACTGCCACCGATGTAGCAGCCGTGAAGGAAGGAGTGGAATTGATTTATAACAAGTTCATGTCTGTATTGGCACAGGACGGCGTAAAAGTAATCGAGACTAAAGAACAACCTCTCGACACTGATTACCACGAAGCAGTCGCCGTCATTCCCGCACCGGATAAAGCTTTGAAGGGCAAGATTCTAGACTGTGTACAGACCGGATACATGCTAAACGACAAAGTAATCCGCCATGCCAAAGTGGTGGTAGGAGAATAACATAATATATATGGAAAAAAGAGATTACTACGAAGTACTGGAAGTCGAAAAGACAGCAACGGTAGAGGAAATAAAGAAAGCCTATCGCAAAAAAGCCATTCAATATCATCCTGACAAGAATCCGGGTGACAAAGTGGCGGAAGAAAAATTCAAAGAAGCGGCAGAAGCATACGACGTACTAAGCAATGCGGACAAGCGTGCCCGTTATGATCAATTCGGTCATGCAGGAATGAGTGGTGCTGCCGGAAACGGTGGTCCGTTCGGTGGCTTCAGTGGCGGCATGTCTATGGATGATATCTTCTCTATGTTCGGAGATATCTTTGGTGGACATAGCGGTGGCTTCGGAGGAGGTTTCAGCGGTTTCGGAGGAGGATTCGGAGGTGGAAGTTCGCAACGTGCGCGTTTTCGCGGTTCGGACTTGCGCGTAAAGGTCAAACTGAACCTGAAAGAAATTTCTACCGGTGTAGAAAAGAAATTCAAACTGAAAAAATATGTTCCATGCGACCATTGTCATGGTTCGGGTGCTGAAGGTGACGGCGGTTCGGAAACTTGTCCGACCTGTAAAGGTAGCGGATCGGTGATTCGCAACCAGCAGACAATCCTCGGTACGATGCAGACCCGTACTACCTGCCCTACTTGTGGTGGCGAAGGAAAAATCATCAAGAATAAATGTAAGGTGTGTGCCGGAGAAGGTATCGTCTACGGTGAAGAAGTAGTAAGCGTGAATATACCTAAAGGTGTAATGGAGGGTATGCAGCTTTCTATGAGCGGTAAAGGAAATGCCGGTAAGCACAATGGTGTTCCGGGTGACCTGTTGATTCTTGTAGAGGAAGAACAGGATAAAGAACTGATCCGCGACGAAAACGACTTGATTTACAACCTGCTTCTCAGCTTCCCGACAGCTGCTTTAGGTGGCGCGGTAGAAATACCCACCATCGACGGCAAGGTGAAAGTGAAGATTGAGTCGGGCACCCAACCGGGTAAAGTACTCCGGCTTCGCGGAAAAGGACTGCCAAGTGTGAACGGATACGGTACGGGAGATTTATTAGTAAATGTTAGCGTATATGTACCGGAAGCTCTTAACAAAGATGAGAAAAAAGCACTCGAAGAAATGGAAGGCTCAGACAATTTTAAACCGAATACTTCTATTAAAGAAAAGATTTTCAAGAAGTTCAAGAGTTTATTTGACTAAGCCGACTTTAAACTGAAAATAGATTTTTAGCAGTATCAGTTAAAGAATGAGCATAAACTCTAACTGATACTGTTTTTTTATAATTGAAAGACTCTTTGAGTTATAAAAGAAAAAACGTCAAAACTAATTGCAGCTATCTGTTCATATAGATAGTTTTACTATCTTTGCCGTCCCCTATTCTATGAGTAGAAAGGGGAGCATGATGATAATTGATAATAACTGATGAAACTTAAAACAATTTTGCTGACTACAGTGGCTACAGGCGCTTTCATGTGTGAGCCTGTCATAGTGCATGCTGTAAATTCTACGCCCGATTCTATGGGATGGTTCCGGAAGAAAAAGAAAAGTGAACCTAACGACAGTGTTAAATCAAAAAACGAGTACGAGAAACTGACCGGAGACGGTAGCATCATTCGCCGTGGTATGTTCAATGTGTACCAGAAAAAGAACGATTACTATTTTGAGGTACCGACGAACCTGCTGGGCAGAGACATGCTGGTAGTGAACAAGCTCCAACGTGTCCCTTCCGAACTGAATGAGGCCGGAGTGAACCGCGGTACCAATTATGAAAACCAGATGGTTCGCTTCGAACTGGATAAGGCAACAAACAAGTTGCTGATTCGTCAAAGCCGCCCTCTTCCCCTCGCTCCTGCCGAAGATGCCATCAGCCAGTCGGTACGTGATAATTATATTTCTCCATTGATAGCCGGCTTCAAGATCGAGGCATTCAACAATGACTCTACCACCATGGTCATCAAAGTGAATGATATTTATGATGGTACAGAGACAAGCATCAATAATGTATTTACCAATATAAATCTGGGAACCTCTTCCATCAAGAATCTGTCACGCATTCTCTCAATCAAGTCATTCGAGAATAATGTGGTGGCTACGTCCGAACTGACCACGAAAGTGACCGAAGGAACGACTTCCATCTATGTAACTGTCGAAGTAAGTTCGTCACTGATGTTACTGCCGGAAACCCCGATGACCGGCCGCCTGGATAATGCCCGCGTAGGCTACTTCACCAATCCTTTGCTTAGCTATAGCGACGGACAACAACGGGTTAGCAAACAACAGTTCATCACTCGCTGGCGCCTGGAACCGAAACCGGAAGATCGCGAGCGCTATCTGCGTGGTGAGTTGGTGGAACCGGCTAAACCGATTGTATTCTACATAGAGAATTCCACACCGTATCGTTGGCGCAAATATATCAAACAAGGTATCGAAGACTGGCAGGTTGCTTTTGAACATGCCGGTTTCAAGAACGCCATCATCGCCAAAGATATTACGGACAGCATGACGGTAGACATGGACGACGTGAACTATTCCGTACTGACCTATGCAGCCTCAACCAAGGCAAATGCTATGGGTCCTTCTATTCTGGACCCCCGTTCAGGAGAAATTCTGGAAGCGGACATCATGTGGTGGCACAATGTGCTGAATATGCTTCAGGAATGGATTACCGTACAGACAGGTACTGTACGCCCGGAAGCACGCGGCATTAAGTTATCCGATGAACTGATGGGTGACGCCATGCGTTTTGTGGCCTGCCATGAAGTAGGCCACTCTTTAGGATTGCGTCATAACATGATGGGGTCATGGGCATTTCCCACGGACTCACTCCGTTCCAAGTCATTTACCGACCGGATGAACTCTACCTCTTCTTCCATCATGGATTATGCCCGTTTCAACTACGTAGCACAACCCGGTGACGGAATAACTGCACTCTCACCGCATATCGGTCCTTACGATCTTTTTGCCATCGAATACGGTTATCGCTGGTATGGTAAGGAAACTCCGGAGGAAGAAAAGGATTTGCTTTATGATTTCCTGAGCCGCCATACAGACCGTCTTTATAAATACAGTGAGGCGCAGGATGTACGTGATGCCGTAGATCCCCGTGCACAGAATGAAGACCTGGGCGATGATGCCGTACGTTCTTCCCAGTATGGCATTGCAAACCTGAAACGGATTGTTCCCGAAATTATCAAATGGACAACTACTGGGGAGAAGGGACAAACGTATGAAGAAGCTTCACGTCTATATTATGCAGTGATCAACCAATGGAATAATTATCTGTACCATGTACTTGCCAACATAGGGGGTATATATATGGAAAATACAGTGGTAGGTGACGGTCAGAAAACTTACACTTTTGTAGAGAAGGAGAAGCAGCAGGCCGCTTTGAAATTCTTACTTGATGAAGTATTGACTTACCCGAAGTGGTTATTCGACGCAGAAGTGGGTGAATATACCTATTTGCTTCGCAACACTCCGCTGGGCATAGTAGAAAATGCACCGACACAAGTATTGAAGAATGCCCAATCTTATATTCTTTGGGACCTCTTATCCAATAACCGCCTGGTACGTATGCTCGAAAATGAAGCTGTGAATGGTAAAAAGGCTTTCACAGCCGTAGAGTTGATGGACGGTTTACACCGCAGTATCTTCGCAACCACGGAGAGAGGCGCACTACCTGATGTCATGACACGTGCCTTACAGAAAAACTTTGTAGATGCCTTGATTACAGCTGCTGCCGAAAGCGAAGGAGTCAAAATCAACAAAAAATTAATGGATAACCACTTCCTGCTGGATAACCAAATCCCCCTTTGCAGTTGTGACGAGCATGCTCATCGTACACTGGATTCAGATCGTATGGGTGCCCGCCGCGAATTGAATTTTTACGGTTCCCAGCTAAATCGCATCTCAGATGCCATCTCCGTGAAACGAGGAGAATTGCTTCGTATCAAGGATTTACTCCAGAGTCGCTTAGGAACATCGGATGTGGCAACCAAATATCATTATAAAGATATGATTCTTCGTATCAACACAGCATTGGGACTTTAAAACCAGTTTTCAATTTAAGTATTAATTTTATTATTTTAACGGATGAAAAGACGCTTATCTGTCGTGTTCCTATTACTGATAGGAACACTCACTTACGCCCTTGCCGCAGAGCGACAAGTAGAGGGTGTAGTAATTTCTTCTGAGGATAAATTGCCTCTCATAGGTGCTTCTGTCTATGTGACGGCTGAGGATCTGAAGAAAAACGGGAACAATCAATCGACTATTGGTGTCATTACGGATATCGACGGTAAATTCTCTATTTCAATTCCGGATGGCATTACCCGGTTTTATTGTAGCTACGTTGGCTATGATGTAGTGGAAATAAAACTCATTCCGGGCAAAAAACAATATGATATCACTCTTCAACCTTCTGCTCATATGCTTGATGCGGTAGTTGTAACGGGATACCAGACTGTGGAACGCCGTAAACTGACGGCTGCCGTGTCAAAAATCGATATCTCGGACCAGATGGTAGGTGCAGCCAAGAGCATAGACCAGGCATTGACCGGACAAATTGCCGGACTTTCCGTAAGCAATATATCCGGTGCCCCGGGAGCTCCTGCTAAAATCCGTATCCGCGGTACCTCTTCGCTGAACGGTACACAAGACCCTTTATGGGTATTGGACGGCATTCCATTGGAAGGAACGAACATTCCCAGTATGGAAGTACTGAAAGATATCGATAACGTAGGACAAACCGCCATTGCCGGCCTGAATCCTGCCGATATCGATAATATCACCGTTTTGAAAGATGCTGCCGCAACTGCCATCTATGGTGCCCGCGCAGCTAACGGTGTGATTGTGATTACCACAAAGAAAGGTAAAGTCGGAAAACCGGTTATTAACTTCTCTTCCAAGCTGACATATTCTCCTAAGTTGAATATAGACCGCTTGAATCTATTGAATTCAGAAGAGAAAGTAGGTCTGGAACTTGACTTGCTGGAATCCGGCTATCCTTACAGAGAAACCAAAGGTGAGGTATATCGCATTATCTCCGGATTGGGAGAACTACAGAACTTCAAAGACGGAGGTTGGAACGCTTTGTCCTCCAATGCTCAAGGTGCAATCAATAGACTCAAGGCAACTAATACGGACTGGAGTGATATCCTTTTTCGCGATGCATTTACACAGGAATACAACTTGTCTCTTTCCGGTGGTAGCGAAAAGGCAACTTATTACACTTCTTTCGGATATATGAAGGAAAACGGTAATATTCCCAATGTCTCTGCCGAACGTTTGAATTTAGTGATGAAGACCAGCTATAAGGTGAACAGCATATTGAAAGTCGGTGCTTCCATGTTTGCCAACCGCCGTAAGAACTCTACTTATTTGCCGGATGACCGGGGACTGACGAACCCGATCTATTATTCACGTCTGGCAAATCCTTATTTCACTCCTTATGATGCCAATGGCAACTATAATTACGATGTGGATGTAGAAGATGATACGGACATGGATTTTGGTCTTAACCTCTTCGAAGAACGGAAAAATACGAGTAACGAAACTACCATTAACGGCCTTTCATCCATCTTCGACGCTGAACTGCGATTTGACGACCGTTTTAAAATTACCACCCAACTCGGTTTGCAACTGGATAAAACTTCTATCGAAAAAATCGCTGAAGAAGAAAGTTATGTGATGCGTACAGAGAAGAAGAATCATCGTAATAATGGCGTAACTTACCTGCCGGAAGGAGGATTCCATAAGGCTAACGAAAACTCACTGTCCCAGCTCACTTGGAAAGCGATGGGAGAATACCGCGATACCTACAATGACATCCATGAATTTGAAATAATGGTGGGAACAGAAATCCGCAAGACATGGGAGGAAAAGCTGTATAGCGCCGGTTATGGATTTGACCGGAAGACGCTGACAACAAAGCCGATCATCTTCCCGGAAGAAAGCCAGGCCTTCAAGTTACACGAGAAAGCTCATGTGGAGAATGCATACGTATCTGCTTTCTCAACCCTGTCTTACTCTTTGCTGAACCGCTATACATTGGGCGGAAGTATCCGTTTTGACGGTTCCGACCTTTTCGGTGTAGACAAGAAATACCGTTATCTGCCACTATATTCAGTCAGTGGTTTGTGGCGTATCTCTCAGGAACCTTTTATGGCGAATGCCAAATGGATAGACAATCTGGTAGTCCGTGCATCCTACGGTTTGCAAGGAAACATTGACAAGAACACCTCTCCTTACCTTTTGGGTAACTACAGAATTGAAAATATCCTGCCGGGAGGGTCGGAAGATATGATTGATGTTTCCGGTGCACCGAACAAAAAACTGCGTTGGGAGAAAACCCATTCAGTAAACGCCGGATTCGACTTTGCAGTATTGAATCAGGCTATCAATCTGAGCGTAGACTATTATTATCGTAAGGGCGTAGACTTGATTGGAACCCAAATGCTCCCACTGGAAACAGGTTTTGAAATGTTGACCGTCAACTGGGCCAGTATGCAGAACCAGGGTGTTGAGGTTGCCCTTAGCACACGCAATATCCACACCAAGAATTTCATGTGGACCACCAACTTCAACTTCGCATACAACAACAATAAAATACTGAAAGAAGCACTGCGCGAAGATGCCTTGGAACCGGGACGCGAAGGGTATCCTGTAGGAGCCTTGTTTGCCCTGAAAACAGCCGGATTGGATGAAGAAGGTTATCCGATGTTTGAGGGTAAAGACGGAAAAGCCGTATCGGCCATGGAATTCTTCAAATTGCAGGAATGGGGATTCGGAGCAACTGACCTGACAGCCCGCGAACGCCGTGAACTTTACACTTATGTAGGTACAGCCGACTGCCCTTATACCGGTGGTTTCAATAATACTTTCACATACAAAGCATTTGAACTGGGTGTCAACTTCAGCTTCGACTTCGGTGGAAAGGTGCGCAGCCAACCCACCTACTCTATCGTTGACTTTGATAAAGGACGTAATACGAACCGCGATATCCTGAACCGATGGACTCCGGAAAACACGGAAACAATCTTCCCTGTTCTGCTGAGCCAAAATGAACGTCTGGACGAATACATGTGGTATTCAAACCAGAATGAAATATACCGTAACCTGGATATCTGGATCAGAGACCTAAACTACGTGCGACTGCAAAACATCCGTTTAGGGTATACATTGCCCACTAATTTTAGCCGCAAATTGGGTATGACTTCCGCTACAATTGCCATCGAAGGACGTAACTTATTAGTATTCGGTTCAAGTTACAAGAATTATCTTGATCCGGAAACGATGTCCAACGCGTATGCAACCCCGGCTCCGAAGTCTGTTACCCTAAGCCTGAACCTGAATTTTTAATTTTATAGAGAGTTAAAACAATGAGAAAGATATATATAATGTTATTGATGAGCAGCGTAGTATTACTGACTGCTTGTGATATGCTTGACATTCAACCTACGGGAAAGGTGATCCCCCAGACTTTAGCTGAGTACAGAGCGCTGATTGCCACAGCTTATAAGACCGTTCCCGATGCCAGAGGACTCGCCTGTTTTCGTTCGGATGAACTGTATGTGAAAGACGATAGTTGGGAACAGGATCGTTACGGAAAAATCGAGTGCTGGGATGACTTCAGCGCACCGGGACAAACCACTGCTTTTGAGTGGAAGAACTTCTATAGCATCATGTTCACTGTCAACTATACCATAGAAGAGCGGGAATCCATCAACGAAGGGAGCGAAGAGGACATCGACCAATTGATTGGTGAATGTTATCTGCTCCGTGCTTACATGCATTTCCTGTTGGTAAATCTTTACGGTCAGCCCTATACCCGTTCGGGAGCATTAGAGACGACAGCCGTGCCGCTTAAGCTGAATAGCGATATCAATGAAATTCTGAAGAAGAATACCGTTGCACAAATTTATGAAGCGGTTATTGCAGATATCAACGAGGCTGAAAAACTGATTAATAAAGAATCTTGGGAACAGAAATTTTCTTATCGTTTCACAACCTTATCTGTAAAAGCCCTCCGTGCCCGTGTATATTTATATATGGGACAATGGGACAATGCATATCAGGCAGCCGAAGCGATACTTGCTGAAAAGAATACATTGGAAGATTTCAATGCAGAAACTTATACCCTGCCCAACAACTATCAGTCTGTAGAAAATATTACTGCCTTAGAACGCGGTATGTCTTCTAACTACACACAGGCTGCTGTTCTATCAGAAGCTTTAGCTTCTTTATACAAAGAAGGCGATTTACGTCTGGACGCTTATTTTAAAGCTGCCGACAAGAATGGTTATCGCTTCAGCCAAAAAAGCGGAAAAGATGATTTCCGTTGTTCTTTCCGGGTGGGAGAAATGTACCTGAATTCGGCAGAAGCAGCCGCACAATCGGATAAATTGCCCCAAGCACGCACCCGACTGCTGGAGTTAATGCAGAAGCGCTATACGCCGGAAGCATATACAGTAAAAGCAACTGCCGTGAACGCAATGACCAAAGAAGCCCTGATACAGGAGATTCTGGATGAACGTGCGCGTGAATTAGCTTTTGAAGGACATCGCTGGTTCGACTTACGCCGTACCACCCGCCCTCGTATTGAAAAAGTGCTCAAGGGAGGAACCTATGTATTGGAACAGGATGATTCGCGTTATACAATTCAAATTCCAAGAGAAGCGATAGCTGCTAATCCGGAGTTGTCGAACTGATAAATAAGTAGAGTTGATAAATAAGAAAACCTCCTTTCTCATCCCCATGACAAGATTAGAAAGGAGGTTTTTTCTAAGATACACACAATTTACTCCACAGGAGTTATCTTCACAAAAGAAACTCCATGATAGGGAACCTGTGTCCGGAACTCCCCATTATATTCCCCCAAATCTTTTTGCCGCCACAGATCGCGAACAGATACTTTGCCAGTAATTCCCAGTTGCTTGAGAGCTAATTCGAAATCATACGTCTTCATCTGGATAGCTTCAGCCTCATCCTGATCCCACAAGATAAAATAAGGATCTATCTGGAAGAATCCTACTGCATACGATCCATCATATAGTTTCTTATACCATATCTGCCCATTATCAGTCAGCAATTTTGTGGCCGGTGTTGCCAACAGGTCCTGATTCACAGCAATCACTTCATTATTTGTCAGTAAACTCAACGTAAAATCATCTATATCGGACATATCACAACCGATCAACAGCGGAGCGGAAAGAATGCACCATAGAGAGATATGGGAATATTGTTCATCAGGAGTCAGAGCCGATTCATGAACCTTCTCTCTCCAAGCCTTACCCAGTTTTCCTACCACCAGCATATCGGGATCATTATAGTTCCCCGGTGCAGTAGCCTGAGCACAAACATCCTGAAAACAACCGATGGCTGTCACCACATTCCATTCATCAGTAATGTCACGGGTGGTGCGCCACAGCTCACCCCCTGCCTCCCTTGCCCAGTTCCAGACATTGGGAGCACCATATCCCACACAATAGACAATGTCCCGATCCACTTTATCCAATGCATCACGCATAACAATATAGGGTTCGCGGATTGTTTTCTCTTCTGAATCCTTCTGAACCGCATGATATCCGCAATGATCATATTTGAGATAATCTACTCCCCATCTGCCCCAGGTCCGTGCATCTATTTCCTCATGCTGATAACTGCCCAGATAATCACCACATGTTGTCGGTCCCGGTGAAGAATAAATACCGAATTTCAATCCCAGAGAATGAATATAATCAGCCAAGCCTTTAAAATCAGGGAATTTCTCATTGGAGAGCAATTCTCCCTGCTTGGTACGTTCGGTAGCTTCCCAGCCGTCATCAATATTCACATACGTCCATCCGTATGCATGCAACTTTTCATTCATCATGCGGGCAGCCTCGCGCACTTTCTCATCATCTACAGAAAGTCCCCAGCAATTCCAACTGTTCCATCCCATCGGAGGAGTCAGAGCAATCCGGTCTCCTATTTTCAAGGTAATTTCTTTTTCGGCTACACCTTTTTCGTTCATGGCTTTCAGAAGCACTTTGAAATCTCCTCTAAGTTCGGTTTTTCCCGTAATAAAGCCGGTGGAAGTATCTAATTTCAGTCCGGCAGGAAGTCCTGACGCTTCAAAAGTCATTGGCCGGTTACCACTTGCCATAATCGTCATCAGGAACGGATTTCCCGGACGGGCGCCATATACCAGAGGATTATTAATCCGTGGAGTTTCCGGAGCTTCCGGTGTCAGAATGTACTTCTCCTTAGCCACAGGCTTCGGCCAGGCAGGTATCGGGGTAATCTCTCCATGGGTCACAAACTTCACATTCAACCAGTCGGCATGGTCGTACATAATGCCATCGCCACATTCTTCAACCAATAGCAACACTTTATCAATGCCGGAGAGGCTGACATTGAACTCTTTTACGGGATCGCCCTTCCGCATCACACCACTTTTCCAAAGTTCTTTTTTATCTCCGATTATCTTGAACTGCAATTTACCGGCATACAGGTTGTTATCGTCCGCTCCAACCAAGCCACTCACTGAAACGGCCTTACCACCCAAATCATACAGCATACGGCTGATGGAATGAGCTCCGATACCCCGCTTATACACAACTCCATTTACCGTAAGTGGAGTCCATACCACAGACTGATTTATCTGCGGTATTCCCCAATCCTGTACAAAACAGGAGTCCTTATAAACTTCATCCAACCAAACTTCACGCTTCGGCCCGTTATTACAAGAGGAAACAAACCACAAGTTTGCCAAAAGAGCCAATGCGATAATTACGTTTTTCCCAGTTTTCATAATATTTCGCTTTTTATTTCAGAACCGGATTAATAAACAACTCATCTATATATACCTGTTGCGGAGCTTCAAAAGCGACCTTTACATAGCGTACATTTTCATCCAGTTGGTCAAACAATATGCTTTCAATCCAGGCATCATGCTTGTTGTTCGGAAAATAAGGGGCGTCTTTTATGGAAGACAGATTATACTCTTTACCGTCTATTGAAGTATACAGATATGTCTTCATCGGCATACCTATTTTTTCCGGATTATAATTCAGCATACGCAACATAGCTTTCTGAACACGGGTTTTCTTTTGCAGATCCACTACAAATTCATGATAACCGGCCTCGAACTTCACCCAGCGGGCATCCTTACTATCCTCTTCAGCAACCTTACCATCCAGTAACGGTTGCAAACCGGCCTTTCCAAGCATCATTTGCGGAGCCGCTCCATTGACTAATTTCTCCATAAATGCTGCTTCCATCAGTTTCCAATATTCCTTTCCGTTCTTCCAGTCCATATAGTCAGCATACACTTTGTTCGACCAGACAGGTTGTCCCAACTGATACTTTGACTCAGGATTCTCAATAATACCGTAGAACATAAATGAAATGATCTTATCAACCCCCGCCGCAGATGCTGCAACCTGCTGGGACAGCAGCCTCGGATAGGCTGCCGGAATCAAGGCAGAAGTACGGTCATTGGTACCCTCTTCCCAAGTGAAAGTCTCACAATTTGCCCACATTTCAATATTCAGGCGGTTATGAATATCACGCAATCTCTGCCAGTTCTTCTTCAGACGGGGAAGTGTGAACTGATCGCGTACACACCCCACTTCATCCTGATAGGCAATGATATCCACTTTCAGTTTCTGCATTTGCTTCTCATATTCCGGATTATCAAATTCTGACAATCCGATTCCATAAGGAGAGATCAGGGTTTTCTTGCCCGGAGCCAATTTTTTAGCCTTCTCTGATAAGGTATTTACCGACTGCACCGCATGCTCCGCAAAAATAGGACAAAGGCAATCTTCTACCGGTAAATACCAGCCATAAAAGGCTTTGTGGTTTTTATAAAGAGATGCCAACTCTTCCATGATCCGGAGCTGCCGTTCCTTAATTGCCGGATCAAGCAGATTATCATCCTGATCCTTTGCCCAGCCACTACTCATGAAAATCTTCATATTATGTTTGGCTGCTTCATCCAGAATAGCATCCACAGGACTTTTCTTATCCTTATTATACCACCAAGGCATTATTTGCGAAGGATAATAAGATTTTCCTTCATTGGCAACCTCCATGAGTACCAGATATTCGATACCCATAGCCGACAATTCACGTACTTTAGCTTCCCACAATTTCGGGTCCATATTATCAAAACTCTGAGGATTCGTATATTTATTACGTACATCCTTGTATGCCAGGTTGATCCAGCTACCTGTAACAGGTTTCACACCCAAAGCCGACTCGGTGGTTTTCTCTTTTTTCTGTTTGTCGGAAGCGGCATTATCCGCACCCACCGTAACTACCGGTAACGCAACCAATAAAACTGACAGAGCAAATCCTATCATTTGAAATTTCTTCTTCATAGTACACATTTATAAATCTATATTAAGTTATCAACTTCCTCCGGACACTATAATCAGTACCAGACCGGAGATAAAAAGAATAAGCATCAGCGTAAGTAACAGATTGGTAGACTTTGAAGCCCCCTTAAACTCTTTCCAAATGAAGAGTCCCCACAAGGCGGCTACCATCGTTGCCCCTTGCCCCAGCGCATAGGAAATAGCCGCACCGGCTTTTCCGGCAGCGATATAGCTGCAAGCAGTTCCCAATGCCCAGATTATACCGCCCAACACACCCACCAGATGCGTATTGAAGTTTCCTTTGAAATACTGGCTGTAGTACACAGGTTCTCCCATAAAAGGTTTCTTCATCACCAGTGTATTGAACAGGAAATTACTGATAAAGATACCTATTGCAAACACGAACAAAGCCGAATAAGGAGTCATCATGCCTGCTGTGGGTGCTTCCAGATTTTCCAGGTCCATAGCTGCCGCCACAAAACGATAAAAGAACGCCATCAGGATACCGGCGCATACAGCAACCAGGATACCTTTCTTACGGGTGCTCTGACCGGACGCTTTGGAAACTTTTCCGGATGCTATTCCATTAAAGATAATAGCCAGTACAATCAGGAAAACGCCCAGGAAAAGAATGACGGGATCTCCCTTCGGAACACTGAAATAATTGACAAATACCCCCAGAACCAATGCCAGCCCCACCCCTATAGGAAAAGCAACCGACATCCCTGCCAATGACATAGAAGCCGATAGCAGAATATTAGAAGCATTGAATATCACACCACCCAGGAAAGCGCTCCAGAAGTTCTCCGGACTCACTTGCAACAAGTCCTGTATAAATCCTCTCCCGGCCTCTCCCGTACTACCTAAAGTCAATCCCCAGATCAGAGAGAAAAGAACGATGCCAATCACGTAATCCCAATAGAACAACTCGTAGCGCCAGGTCTTGGCTGCCAACTTCTGAGTATTTCCCCACGATCCCCAGCAAAGCATCGTAACCCAACACAACGCCACTGCCAATCCGTAACTTTCAACTATAAACATAATCGGTATTTTTAGAGGTTAATTTATTCATTCAGGTCCAGTTCTTTACGATACGGAATAGAAGACTGCGCTCCCATTCTTGTCACGGCAACAGATGAAGCTTTAGAAGCCATTCCAGCAGATTGCCTCAAGTTCATGCCTTCTGCCAGTCCCACACATAAAGCACCGTTGAAAGTATCGCCGGCAGCCGTTGTATCAACAGGTTCCACTTTAAAAGCATCCACACAATACGAAGTATCGCCTTCTCTCACCAAGCAGCCCTTCGAACCCAAAGTTACAATTATATTCTGTACTCCCATCGCACTGATTTCTTTTGCAACCCGTTCTGCATCAGCATCATTCACAATCTTTATACCGGTAAGCATTTCGGCTTCAATCCGGTTGGGAGTAATCATAAACAGGTATCTGAGTAACTCTTTCGGAAGGCTCCGGGCAGGGGCCGGATTCAAGACTACCTTCACCCCTTTTTCAAAAGCTTTCCTGGCAGCATATTCCACCGTTTGAATCGGAATTTCCAGTTGCATCAACAAGATGTCTCCTTCGCACATTTCCTCCACAACTTTATCCACATCCTGCTCGTTCAGCAGCATATTGGCTCCGGAAGCCACCACTATACTATTCTCTGCGTGATCATCCACACTGATCAAAGCAACTCCGGAAGCAGAGTTTTCATCAAGAGTGATATATTTTGTATCTATTCCCTCTTTCTTGAAATAATCCACTGACTGCTGTCCCAGTATATCATTCCCCAACTTCGCTACAAAGATCAGATTACCACCCAACCTTTTCACTGCAACTGCCTGATTGGCTCCTTTACCACCTTGGTGCATAAAGAATTCACCACCCAGAATGGTTTCACCGGGGACCGGCAGATGAGAGGTCTTCACCACCATATCTATATTGGAACTGCCAATTACTATAATTTTCTTCATGGTACTATATTTTTAATAAATAAATGCATGTATGTATCGCCGTGACAAGACATTTCTTCTAAAAACTTATTCATAATCAAGTATTTCCCGTTTACTGATTGAGCATACCATTGGTTTCTTTCAGTTTCATTAGGCAATACTGAGAGTTTCACCGCTTGGAACAAAGAGTTTCAAGGGATGAAACTCTTTGTTCCATCCGATGAAACTTTGCTTTTAGTATGATTGCTTATTTTCTTTCAAGATATTTCTTATACCCTTCATAGGTATCTGTTCCCGGCTTGAAGGTGGCCCAACTGAAATTCGTGATATGATCGGTAAACATTCCGGCTACTCTCAGCTGTTCCTCCAGCTCGATCCAGGGTTTGGTCCGCATGGTAATTCTCGGACACCAGCACTCTTTGAACGACTCTATATCTACTCCGAAAATCACTCCGTTAGCATCGCAGGCTTTCTTTATTTCGGCAAACCAGTTGGGCAGGTCCACATCAAAATCTACCAGACAACGTCCGCCTATATCCTGAAGATAAAGTACATCTATATCGGGAGTCTGGGCAAATATCTTACCAAACCATTTTCCGCAGAGATCAGCAGGCATTCCCCTCCACAAAGCAGGAGCTATGCAGACTTCTTTCGGAGACTTCGACTTCACATAAGCCGCCACTGTCTGCAAATAATTAGCCAGCATAGACAAGGCGGGTTCCTGCTGCCAGCCTACCGGATACGAGCCGTCATGAAATTCTTCGGTTATGTACCATCCCGCCAGGCTGGGATGATTCCCCCAAAGGGCAAACAGTTCATCGAATACTTGTTTATTACGCTCCACCAGAAATTCATATTGTTCCGGTTTTGTAGTATCTTCCTTGCTGTAATCACCGGGATATAGTCCAACAATCAGCTTCATCCCGTTACGCTCGGCAGCATCGAACATTCGGTTCATGATATCATATTGCTTGGTCACCCACGGCAGATTTGTCGGCGAATAGAAAGAAGATTTCTCATTCGTACGGTCATTGAAACCTTCGGCATACTGGATAATCCAAGTGTCAATGCCCACTTCACGGCTTGCTTTGAATTCTACGTCCCAGTCGGTCTCTTTATAGACGCTATTCAGCTGAATGAAAACACTGGAGAACTTGGGAGTTCCCTTGAATTCAGGAGTATAAGAGGTCAGCTGCTCCAGATTGTCGATGCAAACCTCACCTGTACATGCGCTGTTATCATCGTTCGTGATTTCAAGACGATAACCTTCAAGACGGTTCAGAACCAGTTTGTTTTCGCCCAGATCACGCCCTTTGGCAAAAGTAAAGGCCTCATAAGGCATCACTACACGTGTCCATTCTTCCTTGGTCAGTACATCCTTATCCACATACTCGAAGAACTGCCAGCGATCTTTGTCATGAAGCGCATCCTGCGTAAACTGATCCACATCCTGAATAAGCATGAAACGGAAGGTACCTTTATTATTCTTATTACCTTTCACCCAGATGGAAAGTCCCAACGGATGGAAAGACAAATCACTGCGATAGTCTCCCCCACTCTGCTGGATATATACGGATTCGGTTCCGGACGCATTGCCGGAAAAAGAGTATTTAAGCTCAAAGCTTCCCGTTCCCTCCACACAGTCATCGCTGATAAAACGGTCTATCGAGGTTTGCGGTGACTCGGGAAGTCCTTTCATTTCGTACACCACACAGCTCATCTCGTCGTAAGCATTCAAAGTCTTTACCGCACGTGCTTTCGCTATTATCTCCTCTGCTGTGGGGGCCTGTTTACTACCGCAAGCCGCCAACACAAGCAGCAGAGAAGAAATACTGATTAGGGATAGTATATTTTTCATATTTGTTTCGTTGTATAGATTATTACTTCGGTTATCCATATTTTCCCGTTCGATACTGGATTTTTCCATTTAAAAGTTACAGTGTGCTTCCCTACAGGACGGTCATAGCAGAAGAACAATTCACACTTCCGGTGATTGATATATTGGGGCAAGGCGGTGGTTTCATAGAACTGTCCATCGATATATACATCCATCTCCGCCGTATAGTCCGCCGGAAGCCCACCTGCCACGTATCCTTTTACAACCAGTCCGGTTCCTTCGAAAGAGAAGGGATTTACATCATCTATGGATTTCTCTATTGTAAGTTTATCGCTCACTTTCAGATTCTCAAAAGCTACTTCCAAAGCAACAGGTCTGATGTTCTCCCGTCTGATTATGAAGTCTGTTCCTGCCTTCCCGTTTCCATGTTTCTGCAACATCTCGCTGGCATGTCTGTACGTCATGTCATAGGCTTTATTCAGACTGATATCCGTATGGGAGAAAGGTATGTCTTCTACTTCATACAAAGCTTCTTTCCAGGATTCGGGGATGTTGCTGTATCCTATCATGGTTCCCAGGATGCCTGCGGCTGAAGCCGGATTACAGTCGGAGTCCTGACCGGCACGCGTGGCGATATCTATGGTCTTTGTGAAGTCCCCCTGTCCGTAAAGCAAGCCCAGGAGTATATAGGCACCGTTTATCTTCGTACCGATATTAAAGGAGTTATGAATGCCTTCGGGACAACTGATTTCTTCGCTCCACTTGTTCTGCAACTCGAACCAGGTTCGTTTCCAGTCTTTCGGATATTTCCTGTGCCAGCGAATTACGTCCGACATACATTTGTGGAAATCGCTTTCTTCCGGTATCACCTTCAACGCTTCTTTTACGATATATTCTATATCATTGCTGACATAAGCCAGAGAGTACATGGCTGCCACATAAACTCCGCCATACCATCCTTCACCATAGGACATGATATGCCCCACCCTATCGCAGATTTCAGCGGCCTGATTAGGCATTCCCGGTGACATAATCCCGGCAAAATCCGCTTCAATCTGGAAGTCGATGCAATGTGCATGAGGGTTATTCTTCCAGTAACCACTCTGGGGTGCTTTCATCCCCTGCAACAGATTGTAGCGGGCTACCTGGTTGGCATGCCACAATGGATATTCTGTCCGCCCGAAAGCCGTCGCAAAAGAATCAATCGGAGCAGCCAGCCCGCATCTTTCGAAGACTTCCACAAAAGTCAGATCCACATAAACATCATCATACAAACCGGGAAAGGTATCATACCAATTCTTGACCGTATGCTTATCCCAGGGAATGGGAATATAATCCTGAATGATAGTTCCCAAGAATTTAAACTCAGTAGGTCCCCCGTAACTGCATCCCAGGGTCTGCCCCGCCCATGCGCCCTTCACTTTATCACGCAGGCTCTGCTCGGACAGAACAACTTCTTTATTTCCTTTATGAACGGCGGCAGCCAGATCGGCTATAAAGAAGAAAGCCATCAGGAGCCATATTAGATTTCTTTTCGACATACTCATTTCTTGTTTTTACTTTCGGGCTTTACTCAATCACTTTATCCGTCAGATCCCAGCCCATAATCGTTGAGATATAAGGAATTATCCACATCGCCATCTTCTTATGTCCCGAATATCCGGGATGCCATGCAGCCCCTAGGTCGGTAGTCCGGTTATAGAGGTTCTTATCCAGTTTCAGTAGAAAGACTTTCGGATCATTCACTTCGTTTATTATCGCTTCATAATAACTGAATACAGGAGCTTGCATAGCTACAGGGTAAATGCACAATATGGGAATATCTCCATAATGCTCACGCAGTTGTGCAAGGATCTGTTTGTATGCTTTGGTGAATTCGCTTTTGTAAGGATGGGGCTCCGTTGAGAAATCATTGGAACCTAAATTGATAACTACCAGATCCGGAAGATATCCCTTAAAATTCCATTTATGAGTAAGGTCTTCGTCAAAGGTATTCAGCATCCGGTCTTTCATCGTAACCTTCGACACGCGTACCGAATCACCATAATTGCGAGCGGCTCCTCTACCGGAATGGGCAATCAGTGTATAGTCCGCATCATAATAACGGGCTACCATAGAGGCAAATGTGAGATTACAATTTTCCGTCTCCACCAGGAAAGGCTCATCGCGATGTTTCCCGTCTGTGCCATATCCGCAGGTAAGCGAGTTTCCGATAAACTCGATATGCCGTGTGCGTACTGCCGGCTCTTCCGCCAGGCGTCCCGAACCGGACAAGACAAACTGATGGATAGTTGTCTTGCCGAATTCACCTTCGGAACGTTTCTGTATCTTCAAACTATGAATGCGCTTATCTATGCCCGATACCAGATGGATCAATGTATCCGTTCCGCATACTTTCACGACTTTATGCAGTTTGCCATCAACAAATACATTATAATAACTCGTTCCTGTTTCAGAAACTTTCACTGACAGCCTTCCACCAGTAAAACGGGTTTCCAGATAAGTACCTACCCAGTCGAAAGCTACCGAACCATCGGAGGAAACCAATGTTCTGCCGGTATACCGCACGGCAGGATCATTCCCTTTATAAACAGTTCCGTTTCTTTGAGCTTTCAGTTCCGCAGAACAACTTATCCCTATCAGGATAAACAGATATAGACAATAACGTTTCATCATTTTCCTTATTTACGTTTCTTATTTTTAGCTTTCAATTCTTTCAGGTATTTCATGTATCCGTTGAACAAGTCGATAGTGCGTGCTTCGCCCACACGGATAGACATCTTCGGATCATTGAATACACCCGGGAACTGATAGCAAAGAATCTTCTCAAAGTTATCAAACAGGTTCAGGTCACGGATGATTTCTTCTACCGGACGGGGATAGAGGGAGTTATCTGGATTGAACAGGAATACTTCCAGGTCGAACCACAAATGAGCTTTAGCCTCATCACAAACTTTCTGCAACATGTTAGCCGCTTCCTTACCGGTCAGATCACCATCCGGCATACGGGCAAATCCGAATGGACACAAGATATCCAGATGTTCCATAAGTGCCGGATACGTATCCATTCCGTTGGGAACTTCAAAACTGTTGGTAGCCAACATGATCGGTTTGTCCGGTGCAAATCCGTTACAGTAAGCCTTAAACTCTTTGAAGAAATTCACAATATCGTCTTTTCTCTTTTTACGCATTTCGGGGCGTTGTTCCCAGTTATCCAGACCACCGCCACTCTCTTCGGACACATAGAAAGCATAAAAGGATTCATGGTGACCATACATATCCCACAGTTCTTTAGCCACCCGCTTGTGCCATTCCAAAGATTCGGGGGTAAAGTCGAACCAAGCAAACATACCCACTCCCATCAGTACGTTCATGCCCTGTTTATCGGCTTCCGTCAGGATGGCCTCAATCGGATCTTTGGCTGTAAGTTCCATACGGCCGGGATACAGTTTGGAAGGATAGAAGGCTTTACCTACATAGTTATCCACATTGGTAGTATGTTTGCCTACATATTCTTCATTACGGAAAACTTCCTGTATAACCACCATATTCATTTCCAGCTTATTCATGGAACGAATCAACTCTCTCCACTGATCGTCGGTCATCTTCTTGATATCCTGATTCCAATGTTTTCCTTCGATTTCACTCCAGTGATAGATGCCCGTCCAGGCACCGGATATCTGTTGGATAGAGCGAATGTCCGATTCAATCACTTCTATATCCTTTGTCTTCCGACAGGTCTTATCTTCATTGGCTACCTTGAAGATCACTTTATTCTTTCCCACCCGATCCTTGGTAGGTATAACCACCTTCACCGTTTCGGCCTTTCCGGCAGGGATTGTCACAACCGTTTCGTATAACAGTGCATCCTTATTCTCTTTATTCCAATACAAAGCTACCTGATAAGTCTGTTGTGAAGCACTTTCGTTCACAATACCACCGCGGATATCCAGATCGACCTTATTGGTGATTTTTCCCGGAGGTATTAAAGTTAAGCTCACTTTATTCTCTGCCTGCATACTCACCAGACTGAACAAAGAAAAAAGAAGTAAAAAAGTACGTTTCATAATCATCTTTTTAAATTAGAATTAGTTAAAACTACCCGGATAAGAAATCCGTGATTCCGTCTCGCCACCAGTCAGACGAATATAGGAATCGAACTTGCGTTCTCCCTCCTGCAATATGATTACACGGGCACCGTTAGCCAAATTATTGTACACCGTATTTCCACCTGTATAACGCCCGTAAGCCAATAGCACCTCCTTATATATAACTGCATAATCATTGTTATGATCGTGGCCGGCAAATGTTCCCATGACGTCACCACACTCTTTGATAGAAGTAAACAGACCTGAATTAGTGGTAGGGCAAGCAACTCCTTCACCTCTCACTCCGAACAATCTGTTTTTATCTTCCATCACAGCATCTTTGTATTCGGGTATGGGAATATGGAAAAAAGCCAATGCAGGAAGAGGAATATCATTATTCTGCTTCGTAAATTCCTTACTTTGATTTCTGTACCAAGCAATCTGGTCAAACTTAATCCAGTCATATCCGGGTACTGACTTTATCTGCGTGTATGCATGAGAATCGATGCAATATAAAAGAGCCGCATTTTTATTCTTATCCTTTGACGACTTCACCGTCAAAACATAATCGGGGGCGACTTCGCCCCCACGGGCAGGCATCATACTGTTTTTCTTTTGCGAGAGATAATCATACAATTCCACCCGGGTGCGATCATACTCATCATCATGATTGCCAAATACCACTCCAAACGGAATATTGCGTCTGATGCAAGGCTCCAAAACAATGTCCAGCCCTTTGAAAGCTTCATTGGAAACAACCACATCTCCCGTAAACATGACGAAATCAGGACGTTCAGCATCCAATACTTCGTTAATACGATCCAGAGATATTTGTGAATTTGCCTGATCATCATATTTATAATGAACATCCGTAAACTGTACAATCTTAAACTTGCCGTCACGATTGAACTTCAATACTTCTTTCTGGCCCCAAACCGTAAGAGCATTAAATAATACCATTAAGCATAAAGCTATTTTCTTACACATCATATCTTTTATTTTAAACTATCTATAATCTTCAATAATAATTCAGGTTCATCTGTAGTAATATAGTCTACTCCCAACAAATAATATTGTTGCAACTCTTCCGCACTATTCACCGTCCAGACATTGGTAAGTAAACCGGCTTCCCTGGCTTTTTGAGTCAGGTTCTTATCTTGCCTGTATGCATAGTAAGAATAATCAATTCCTGAGATGCGGTCGTTCACCAGGTCCTTCAGTTCCTTCTTACCTTCCCATAAGTAAAGAGTTCTGGCTGTAGGATCCAGTTCACGGATACGTTTCAAGACTTCATAATTGAAACTGATATATTCCACATACCCCTGCATTTTCATGCGATGAACAATACTCACCACAGAGTCTGTCAACTGTAACGTACGCTCCAACCCTTTCTGGGAATCTTTTATTTCAATAATAGGATGGGTACTATTCTGCGCCCTTGCAGCTATCAAGAGCTCCTGAAGTGAAGGCACCGGGTCTTTCTTATTAATCGTTTGTTGAAACAACTGCAATGAGGTGATATTTTCAACTTCCAATCCATATACATGCGGATCATGGGAAAGAATAACTCTATTGTCGGCAGTTAACCAGACATCCATTTCAGATCCCTGACATCCCAATTCCACCGCATTCTGAAAAGAACGAACTGAATTTTGCAACACCCCTTTCTGTCTCCAGGCACCCCGATGAGCCACCACTCTGTTCTTGCTGAAGCCGTCTTTCAATAATTCAAACTCACACTGCTGCCCGTCAATCAAAAGGGTTATGCCGTATCTATAACTCGTCTGCCCTGCTGATAATGCCTTATTCTTTTTCAGACAGATTGATTTCTCTTTAAGATCAATCCGGAAAAGAGAAGAAGTATCACTCAGCAAACAAACATTGGAGGGTGTGGGATATATCCGACCCACTGCACTCCCCGACTGCCCCACGGGAATCAGATAATTATCCAACACATACTTCGAAATATCTCCGGCCCTCATGACGAAGGAGCTAAGAAGCATTCCTGCTATAAAGATTGCATTTTTCATCCTATTCTATCAATAACAAATATACACATCCATAAAATCGTTATTTATATCCGCAATAATAAATTCCGTCTACTTATCCCGTTCACACATAGTCGTAGCGATTATTTAAACGGGCTACACCCTTTCAGTGTTAAGGCTACACCCTTTTGCTCGGATAGCTACACCCTTTCGCCCTTATGGTGTAGCCCTTTTCAGTTTACCACTACACCTTCGGGTATTAGAGTCTTCATTATTTACAAAAGTCCATTGTCTTCCAGGTACTTTTTATAACTTGTATAATTGTTTGTACCCTTCTTAAAAGTAACCCAACTGAAATTCGTGATATATTCGGTAAACAACCCTGCTACGAATAATTGCTCCTTTAGTTCACTCCAGTTCTTTTCCCGATAAGGGACATTCGGACACCAGCAACTCTGGAATGATTCTATATCAACACCAAAATGTACGCCGTTGGCATCACATGCTTTTTTAATCTCAGCAAACCAATTAGGCAGGTCTACATCCACATCCACCAGACAGCGTCCGCCAAGATCCTGAATGTATAAATAATCAATATTGGGCGTCTGAGCGAAGATCCGTCCAAACCATTGCCCGCAAAGATCGGCCGGCATACCTCTCCATAAAGCCGGAGCGATAGAAACGGGCTTATCCGATTTGGTCTTAATATAAGAAGCCACTCCTTCAAGATACTTAGCCAACATGGATAAAGAGGGTTCTTGCTGCCAGCCTACAGGATAAGAACCATCATGAAATTCTTCGGTTATATACCAACCTTCAAGGCAAGGGTGATTGCCAAATTGTTCATACACCTCATCGAACACCATCTTATTTCTCTCCAAATTGAGATTATATTTCTCCGGTGATGCCGTATTTGTTTTACTGTAATCACCGGGGTAAAGGCCTACAATCAGTTTTATGCCATTGCGTTCGGCAGCCTCGAACATTTTGTCTACAAAGTCATACTTCTCGGTAATCCAAGGCATATTGGTATTCTTATAGAACGAAATACTAGTATTTTCTCCGTCTGTAAACTGTTCCACATACTGGATAATCCAAGTATCAATGCCGATGGCACGGCTATCCTGAAACTGTTTATCCCAGTCTTCGTTGACATAGGCGGTATTCAATTGTACAAAAATGCTGGAGAACTTGGGCTTACCGTTTTTCAGCTCATAAGAAGTCAATTGCTCCAACGCATCGATACCTACTTCACCGGTGCAGACTTCATGTTTCGTATTTACGATTTCAATCCGGAATCCCTCAAAACGGTTTAGCAATAAGCCGTCAGCCGTAGCCCCCTGGCCCTTTTTATACAATTTGAACGCACTGTAGGGCATAACCAAACGGTTCCAGCCTTCTTTGGATAATATTTCTTCGTCTTCGAAAGCATAATATTGCCATCTCTTACGTGTACTGTCATGCGGTTTGTCGGCATTGAATTGCTTCTCATCTTCCATAATGATGAAGCGGAAAACACCTTTGTTACCTTTTTGGCCTTTTACCCAAATAGAAAGTCCCAAAGGATAAAAAGACAAGTCGGGGCGATAATCTCCCCATGTTTCTTCGAAATAGACATACTCAGGATTTGAAGTCATAGGTTTACCGGAAAAACTGTATTTCAGCTTAAAGCTTCCTACTCCTTCTTTATAGTCATCACCTAAGTCATAGTCAATAGTGGCTTTGGTAGGTTCTTCGGCACTGGTAGGACCAGTACGATAAATTTCGCACCCTAATTCATCGAAAGGGTTAATATTTTTAGTAGCTTTCGTGCTATTCAATACTTTGCGTATCTCTTCTTTCAGGTTATAGTCACCATCCTGATCGTTTCCTCCTCCGTTATGATCATCACTTCCACAGGAAGTCAAAATAAAACAGAACAGACTTACCAATATAGCAGTTGTTTTCATAAGGCATTAGTTTTAAAAGAGAGTGCCGCCGGATTAGCGGCACTCCCGATTTGAATTAATCAATGTGTATTATTGACGGAAATAACTCATCTTATACATTCTTACAATAGACTGTGATAAATCAAAGCCAACAACAGAGGTTGCAATGTACACGTCATACCCGGTTGAGGTTACTTCTTTGTAGACAGCAACGTCTCCCCAGCTAAAGTAATTCTGCCCCCATGCGGACATATCGCTTGTAAATACACAGAAGTCACTATATCCGTCATCGTCCGGTCCCAGTTCCATCTTAGAAGTATTGGTAATGTCGAATACCTTGAGGGTAGCACCACCACCAGCCCATTGGTCAGCACCTTGGTCATTGAGTGCCAAATAGGTATCATTTTCCACCTTAAACACATTGAAGCCAAGCAAACGGTATTCATGGTCGGCAGCATTCAAGGCCGTAACCTCCATGGATGTCGTAAAGATATTGAAGCGACTCTTCAAAGCCTCATCACTATTTCCATTTACCCACTTCGTATAACTGATGTAATGATCTGAATCATCGGCCAATGAAACACGCTGTATGGCAGGTGCGGCAGTCCAAGAACTTCCGGCCGGTCCGTAACGTAGTTTATTAGGCTGATTGGCAGGAGTCACTAACTGACCATCCTGTAATTTCCAATAATAAATAGTCATATCATTAGGCCCTGTACCATAAATATAAGCTGTACCGCTGGTTACATCACCCGCTACATTCATGTTATACCCCAAATCTCCCGGGCAACCATCACCGGCAGTATAGTCAAGCAGTAACTTATGTTCCTGATCTGCTTCAGAATAATAGAAGACCATGAAACCTGCACCGTAAATATTTTCACGGGAAGTAATCAAGTGACCGGCATCATCCGTACGAGCCTTCATCATAAACGATCTTGCTGCATCTATAGTCTTAACCGCTGCTCCCGTCTTCATGTCATACAGGTAGATAGGACCATTGTATTCCTGAACTGCCAGATATTGACCGTATATTGCCAAGCCTGTATTGTTGCGGCTTGCTAGTCCCAAATCGGTGCAGTTCTTTTCCCACACTTTGGAGAACTTGGTTTTAGGCGGTGTCGGTACGACACGAATCGTATTGTTATGACGATTGCCCAATGCATCGATTACTGTTATTTTATAAGGTTCAGTGAAATCCATTTCACCTCCAACTCCCGGAACAACATAGCAATTATGTTCCACACTTACAGTACAAATCAGACGGCTTACATCGAGCGGGTCCTCATCCGTGGTAGGAACTTTCACCGTAATTTCTTCTCCCTCTTCATAAGGACCTTTCTTGGTAGCATAAAACTCCGTCGGATTATCAGGTATCTGAATGGTTACATTAAGTAGACCATTTACTTGGCTTTCATGTGCTGTACTCAAGTCAGGAGACTCACAGGAAACTAAGAGCACTGCCCCAAACAAACACGCTGTTGCTGCAATTCTATTAAGTATTTTCATAGTTTCATTTTTTAATTATTTCCATTCATCAAACTGTTCACAAGCAGAGTTCTGCTGAATTTCTGCAATAGGAATAGGGAAACGGTTGTATTTTTCCAGATAAACACGCGTTTTACCAGCATCACAATCCACAACATCGTATTCATATCCGTCGCCTACTTTTGTCGGCTTCACTCCTTCCATGTGAGTACCATTCAGGACTGTAGTTGCCAGCCCCCAACGGCGGAGATCCCAAAAACGATGTCCTTCAAAAGCTAACTCTACCATTCTTTCGTGACGGAGAAGTTTCATGAATTCAGTCTTTGTACTGGCAGATACTGCCGGCAAATCAACTCTGTCTCTCACTTCATTCAATGCTTCCAATGCTTCAGTAAGTTTATCTTGCATTGCCATTGCTTCAGCATAAATCAATAAAACTTCAGCATAGCGCATGTAATAGAAAGTCAAGTCAGTTCTACGCATTTGGCTTTTACTAATTTCCGGATCAAACAACTTACGCATATAGTAGCCTGTACAAGTAGTGCCACCACCTAAGCCATAACCATCCACACTACCTTCGTATGTATAAAGTGTTTCTCCTTTCCATTGACAACCGTTATAAAGTATGGAAGCATAGAAACGTGGTTCACGGCCTTCATAGGGATTGGCAGCCATTTCCGGATTATTCCAGTCAAACTCTTTACCATCAGCCATCTGATAAGCTGATACCAATGTTTCTGTCGGACTGATTTCAGCATAACCTCCATCACTGGGCGGACAATTGAAATAATCAAAAGAATAATCCAACGTTTCATAAACATAGCCGAACTCTATGACACTTTCATTATTTGCAACCGGTTTCGCTCTTCTATTTAAGAACAACTTTCCATAATCCTCATACAATTCATACCCTTGCTTTTTCAATTCGGCAGCAGCATCGGAAGCATCTTTCCAACGTTCAGCATAAAGCATAGCACGAGCTTTCATTCCATAGGCTGCACCACTTGTCAACTTACCGGCCTCTACAGTACCTCTCAGAGGTAAATTTTTAGCAGCAAAGTCCAAGTCTTCTGCTATGAAATCCCAGCATTCATCGGGCGTACAACGTGCATGATCCTTTTGTCCAAGTTCAGGCAACTGCTTGTACAGGATAAAACTGGCTCCATAACGTTTCGCCAAATCGAAATTAGCCACAGCACGGAAAAAACGGAATTCCGCCTCTGCGCGTTTGGCTACCTCCTCGGTAAAGTTTTCACGGTGTTTTTCCAATCCTTCCAAGGCACGGCAACAAGTCAATTGCCAGGAATGCCTATTATTCCAGTTATCAAAAAGATTACTGGCAGAAGTAATAGGAGTAGAACCGAATACAAACAAATTAGTATTGGCAACCGGATTATTGGCTTTCAAAAGGTCAGCACATGCATCATCAGTGATTGAATAATATCCTCCGATCAAAGAATAAAAGCCATTAATATACAATTGCAGATTTGTTTCATTCGACCAAGTGATATCGTCAGGATAACTACTTGTCAGAACAGGATCAATATCACAACTACTCAGCGTGAAGCAAGCAGAAGCAAATATTGTTAATATCTTATTTACTGATTTCATTGTATTAGTTTTTTAGAAAGTTACATTTAATCCAAATTCATACGTACGCTGTTGAGGATAGTATCCCTGATTTACACTTGGCATTTCAGGGTCCATGTGCTCCAGATGGGATAAAGTAAACAGATTACCACCAGCCACATAAGCACGAATTCTTTCAAAGCCAGCCTTTTTACTCCATTTCTTTGGTATGGTATATCCCAACTGAATAGACTTCAGACGCACATAAGAACCGTCTACTACCCACCAGGAAGAGAATTTTCCACCATTTGATCTCGAATCGATTCCTAAACGGGGATATTTAGCATCGGTATGATCGGGACGCCAAGCACCTTCCACCAAATAATAAGGAGTGTTTCCATCAGCATAGAAAGGACGCGTATAGAATGTATCATCACGAATTCCACTACTATACAATCCGCATAAATTTACATCAAACAGAGCGGCGCCTTGCAACAGCATATTAAAATCAAAACCTTTCCATTCAGCACCCAGATTCAAACCAAACATCATTTCCGGTGTATTGCTACGACCAATTGGAACCATATCCTGATCCCAAGTAATCTTACCATCGCCATTAATATCTTTCAGCTTGATATCACCGGGTAATGTCGGACCGAAAACAGCGCTATGGGCTATTTCTTCTTCCGACTGGAATAAACCATCTGCAACAAATCCCCAGTATCTTCCCATCGGGCCACCAGTAGCACGTTTATAATCAGGCACATTGGCATCTTCCGTCATTTTCAACACTTTATTACGAGCCCAAGAAAGATTACCTCTTACGCGATAAGTAAAATCTCTAATCTGATTATTATGAGACAATACGAGCTCAAAACCACGGTTATCATGAGAACCATAATTGATATATGTCGGATAGTAAGATCCCAACGACGGCGGGAAGTTGGCTGACTGAGACTCCAATGAACGGGTGGTCTTCATATAGAACACATCTAATTCAACACCCAATAAACCATTCCACATGCTGGATTCGATACCAATATTATAAGTATCAGTCAACTGCCACTTCAAAAGAGGATTTACCGGACTGCTCAATCCCAAATATTTCTGAGGACTGGTACCGAATAATACAGTCGGGTCAGCTGATAAACTGGCTGTAGAGAAATAAGTCATCGTATTGCTAATGGCACGATCGCTACCCAAACGTCCTACAGATGCGCGAATCTTCAGGTTTTCCATAAAAGGAACGGCTTCTTTAAAGAAGTCCTCCTGAGAAAGTCTCCATCCTACCGAAACACCCGGGAACACACCCCATCTGTATTTCTTGGGAAGTGCTGTAGAAGCATCAATTCTACTGGTGAACTCCAACAAATACTTATCATCATAAGAATAGTTCAGACGAATTACATAGCCGGCGCGTTTAGCCTGACTGTGTCCGCCTTTCACCAAATCTTTATTCACCTCAAGTCCATAGTTCAAATCCATGATATCAGTTATAGGAAAATCCGTTCTACCGGCAGACATACTGGACTGGTCTGTTCTGGAAAATTCATACAAGAATAATCCGGATACGGCATGCTTACCAAATTTGTTTGAGTACTCAAGAGCAGGTTGAATTGTATAACCTTCACTTTCTGTAAACCACTGATTCAAAGAAACTTTATTAGCGATTCTACCAGTCTCTACATTACCTTGCCGGGTAGTCTGGTTCCAACCGTACACATCATAAGTTAAGAAGTACTTCTTCTGCATAGTATAATTCTTCAGATAAGAAGCATTCAACTTAACAGATAGTCCTTTCACAAAAGGTAACTGATACTTCATGGCAATATTACCCTGGAAATATGTCTTCTTTACGTTATTATTACCAGACAAATCTCGTGCTGCAATAGGGTTGTTATTTCCATTACCAGCCGTATTTATACTGGCTATAGGCATTCCATCAGCCGTATAAGGTTTCAAGTAAGGATATGACAACAATGCCTGCTGGAAAATAGAAGCATAAGAACCTACACCTGCAGAAGCACCCGGTTCATCTTGCTCGGAAACATAACCGGATAAATCAAGAGACAAATCGAAGTTATCAGTAATCTTTGCATCCATATTAGAGCGAAAATTATACTTATCATAAGAAGTACGTTTAATGATACCTTCCTGATTGTATGCACCAACCGAAGCAAAGAACTTAATTTTTTCCGTACCACCGGAAACAGAAACATTGTTTGTATAGGTAGGAGCTGTATTACGGAATAACAAATCAAACCAGTCTGTATTTCCATAGATGTGCTCATTCTCTCCCGGGTTGGTAATGCGGTCTATTTCTTCAGGTGAAAATCTCAGGTTTTCCTCCGCAACTCCATCCAAAAGCTGAGCCTTATTATACCAATAGGCATAATCCGGTCCATTCAGGAATTTCGGAAAATCAGTATTCTGACTCAATGTAAGTGATCCGTTATACGTTACGGTAGGCTTTTGAACAGCACCACGTTTCGTCGTAATAAGAATCACACCAGCAGCAGCACGCACACCATAAACAGCTGCAGCAGTCGCATCTTTCAAAATAGTAATAGATTCTACTTCGTCAGGAGAAAATGATGGAAAGTAATCAGTAATAACGCCATCAATAACAATCAATGGACTGCCATCTCCGGCACCATTACCACGGATGTACAAGTTAGCCCCATCGGCTCCTGGCTGTCCGCTGCTCTGTTTGGAAATCAAACCGGGCAAACGGCCGGCCAGCATACCGGAAAGGCTTCCGCTCGGTGCCATCTTCAGTTCCTTATTGTCCACTTGTGCAATAGCACCGGTCACATTTATTTTCTTCTGTGTACCGTAGCCTACTACTACAACTTCATCTAACAAATTAGCATCTTCCTTCATTATCACTTTCAGAAGTTTTTTTCCTTTCAGTGGCAACTTCTGAGTGATATAGCCCACATAAGAGAAAGTCAAATGCGCATTAGCATTAGGTACCATAATCGAGAAATGACCGTTTACATCAGTTATAGCCCCCGTCTTTCCTCCTTCGGTTACAACGGATACGCCAATCAATGGAATGTCATTCTCATCAAACACATTACCCTCTACCTTAATTTGAGCATGTGCACTCATACTCAGCAAAGAGAATAATAAAAATAGCAAACAAAGATACTTGTTTTTCATATTACTAAAATTTAAAATTAGGAATTGTATTCTCGTTTCATACATTCTTAGTTATATCTTCTAATATTTGCCAGCATTGGTAAAGCCCTCTCGGAACATGAAAACAGCCTTTCCACTTTCCACCTTTTAGAGGCAATAACACCTCACCTCTTCTATTCAGATAACCATACCATTCCGGATATTCATTATCTTTGAAATGGCTCCATGTATATTCATGTACCTTTTCAAACCAATCAAGACATTGCTTATCTCCGGTCAGTTGATAACCTTTGAGCAATGAAATCAGAGTTTCAATATGAACCCACCACAATTTCTGATCCCATTCTAATTGTTGAGGTGGACATCCTTTACGATCCATGAAATAGTAGATACCGCCAAATTCTTTGTCCCAACCATAATCAAGCATCGTCAAAGTTATATTCTTCGCCTTTTCAATCAGATCCGGACGGTTCAGACGTTTCCCTAGGTCCATAATAAACCACATTGCCTCAATATCATGGCCCGGAGTAACCTGGCGTCCTTCGAAAGAATCGGAAAGTTCTCCATTTGCCAGAACATTCTCTACAATAATGCCTCCAAGTTCCGGACGATAGAAAACTTCCATAACTTCATGGATGCATACTTCCATCGTCTTTTCCAGACAACCCTTATCCAGCAAATGCTCTATTTCCATAGCCAAATTACATAGGATCATCGGCAAAGCAAAATTCTTCAACTCACGTGTACCCGGATAAAGCTTATTCCATTTTCCCTTAGGATTGCCAGTCTTCGATAGTACAATATCGAAAGTCTTCATCGCTATATCCGCATACTCTTGATTTCCCGTAGCCAGGCTGAGCTGTCCAAATGCCATTACAGCAAAGGTATATGAGAATATGTTATAAGGTTCCACCAAAGGACGTCCTGTACGATCAAGAGAAAAATACCAGTTATAATTTCCATCATGACCATATTTTTTCAGAAACTCACCTCCCTGAATAGCACAGTCCAACCATTCCTGGCGTTTCTCTACCTTATTATAAAGCATCGAAAACAACCATACTTCCCGGCCCTGTAACCAAATAAATTTGTCTGTGTCAAAAACATTCCCTTTCCGGTCCAGACAGGTAAAATACCCACCATATTCGTGATCCTGGGAATGTTCTAACCAGAAAGGAAGAACATTATCCAACAGTTCATCCTTGTACTGATCCGTTAATTTCTTCAAATCCATAATTCTATTATTTTTTTAAGATGAGAGACTGGAAACGTTTTTTATCCGGCATGCATATAAACCGGTCTCTCAATATATTTATACCTATTTATCTGTTGTATAAGTAATGACGTCTCTTACCCAAATATCTGCTCCTTTCACTGGATTAGTCCATTTACAAGTCACTTTATATTTTCCGTAAGGCTGCTCATAATTAAAAAAGAGCTCATGTTTGCGATGGTTATACTTCAACGGTAACTTGCATATTTCCACCAGTTTATCATTAAAATAAACCTCTAATTCTGCAACATAATCTTCAGAAACATTATCACCCTTAAGTTCCCCCTTAATAACAGCCCCTATACCGTCGAACTCCACAGTCGAAAAGTTAGCAATCCAATTATCTACAGTCACCTTCTTATCGAGTTTTAAACCTTCAAAACTAATTTCCAATTTTGCAGGAACTGGCTTCTGAAAGTTGATCTTAACTTCATTCTCACCAACTTTTCCACCTTCTCTTTCTATCATCTGTAAAGCCTGCCCGTAACTCAACTCAGAACCTTTATTAAAACTCACAGTATTATTGAAAGGCATATCTTCAACAATTACTATTTCGGCCTTATATTTCTCCGGAAGGCGATTATAACCAAGCATGGTCCCCAAAATACCTCCAGAAGAAGCCGGATTACAGTCGGAATCTTGTCCTGCACGTGTAGAAATATCAATTGTTTTTTCAAAATCGCCCTGACCGTAGAGCAGTCCCAAAATAATATAGGCTCCGTTTACATAGGTTTCAATATTAAAAGGTACTTCAATACCATCTGGACAGGCAATATCATTAGTCCCCCATTTTTTTTCAATCTCTTCCCAGCACTTTTTCCAATCATCCGGATATTGTTTGTGCCAGTTTATAACATCAGTCATGCATGCATAGAAGCGACTTTGCTGAGGGATTGCTTTCAAACCTTCCGTAACGATGTATTCAATATCATCGCTTACATAAGCCAAAGAATACATGGCAGCCACGTATACTCCACCATACCATCCATCACCGTAAGCCATGATATGTCCGATACGGTCACAAAAATCCACTGCACTATTCACCATACCCGGCGACATAATACCTGCAAAGTCAGCTTCAATCTGAAAATCCAAGCAATTGGCATGAGGGTTATTTTTCCAATATCCACTGGCGTGAGGGGACAAACCTTGCAACAGGTTATAGCGAGCCTGTTGGTTTGCATGACACAACGGATATTCTTTAGCCAAGAATGCTGCCGCAAAAGAATCGACAGGAGCATCCAATCCACATCTTTCAAAGGTCTCTACAAATGTCAGATCTACGTAAACATCATCATAAAGACCACCTCCACCATCAAACCATTTCTTAATTTCCCCATTTCCCCATGGCATAACCACAGAATCAGGAATTATGGTTGACAAATACTGAAACTCTGTTGGACCACCATAGGTACATCCTAAGATTTGTCCGGCCCAAGCTCCCTTTACCTTATCGAATAGCGTGTCTTTCGATAGGGTGAGGTTCAGGTTCTCCTTTTGAGAAGTACCGCACGAACACAATGCTGCTATAAGACAGCTACTCAATAAATAATTTCTAATCTTCATTATATATAATATTAAGGTCAATTTTTATTTTTTCATCCAATGGCGTTCAATCTCTTCCAAAGACTTTCCTGTGGTCTCGGGAACAAGTTTCCAAACAATCAGCATATAGGGTACACACATGATTGCAAACAGAATGAATGTTCCGGCGGGGGTAAGATTCTGGAGCATCCAGGGGGTTAACTGCCCAATCAAGTATGTACCTATCCATAACGCAAAGCCGGCAATGGACATGGCAAATCCACGCACCCGAGTCGGGTACATTTCAGAAAGAAGCACAAATACCACAGCACATATAGACACGGCACAACAAAATACATAGAAAAGGAAAAATACTAAAAGGAAAATGCTGGAGATACCCCAGGACTCACCATAAATAAAGTAAGTTGCAATCAGTATTAAAGAAATTACCATACCTGATACGCCATAATAAACCAACTTTTTACGTCCTATTTTATCAATAATAACAAGAGCCAATACAGTAGTCAATGTATTCACCAATCCCACTAAAACCTGATAGAATAAAGAATCACCTCCGGATAAACCTGCATTTTCAAAAATAGAAGGTCCATAATATAAAACGGCATTCACACCCATAAACTGTCCCAACATAGCAATACATACACCGATAATAACAGCTTTCCTTATACCAGGTTGCAACAAGAGCTTCCATTCAGATTTAGACTCGGATGATAGTACAGATTTAGTCTCTGCCAATTGAAATAAAGCATCCTTAGAAGAGGTATAAATTCTCTCAAGAATATTAGTAGCCTTTTCTTCTCTCCCTTTCAATATCAACCAGCGCGGACTTTCGGGTATGAAGAATATGATGATAAAGAACAATAAAGCGGGCAATATCTCCATACCTAACATTCCTCTCCAGACTTCTGTTACAAATATCAGGCTCCACCACCCTGTAACAATATCAGGATTGCTCGTGGAATATCCCAAAAGCTGATAATTCACAAGATAAGCACCTAAAAATCCAATCGTAACCGCTAACTGGTACAAGGAAACCAAGCGTCCACGATACTGAGCCACAGCAAGCTCCGAAATATAGAGCGGAGAGATGATAGAAACAACACCTATCCCGACACCACCTATAATCCGATAGACAACCAATTGATTAAAATCCACAGATACAGCACAGCCAATGGCGGATGTGGAAAACAAAATAGCTGAAAGGATCATAGTAAATTTTCGTCCGAACTTATCGCTCAAAATGCCTGCAAAAAGTACTCCGATAATAGAACCAACCAGTGCACAGCCTACATACCATCCTTGTTGTAAGGCATCCAGTCGAAACTGTTCTGTTACTTGAGCAATAGTACCGGAGATAACAGCAGTGTCATATCCAAATAAGAAACCGCCCAAGGCCGCTACTACTGAAAGAAAAACTAAATAGCCTAAATTAATTGTCGACTTCATTTCTATTTTATATTAAAGTATTCTTTATATCTATTGTACAGATGTCCCGCCTGCAAATAAGCAGATTGCGGACTCATAAAGTGAGAAAATTCAAACGTAATGGCTTTATCATAGCCAGCTCTCTTTGCAGCTTCCAATTTCATCCTAAGCTTATCAAACTTGATCGGCAAGAAATTTATAGGCATATCACGATCGAATGTCTCCGCATTCGTCCAGCATTTCATTCCATATTTATCTGCCAGCTTTTTATTTACTGTAAAGAAGGCATCTAATTCATCATAATCAATGTGCCCATCTTGAAAAGCACATGCATCAACCACTTCATGGATTCCATCAAATATTTCATTCCATTCTCTTTCGTGTTCCTGAACTGAAACAGCATCTTCCTTAGTTAACTTATCAGTCCCCATCACAGCCTTCTTTCCATCAATCCAAGGAGAAATAAAAGTAGGTAAACCACCAGACACATCCTTACATTGTTTTCCCATTGCACGAAAAGCATCAATAGCCCCCTTGGTTTTACGACTGATCTCACCACTTATATACCAGCCACCAAAACTCTTATATTTTTCACCATATTGATTCCAGACTTCATCGATCACATACTTGTTATCTTCAATCTCCCATGACAAATCACCCGTATCCCAATATTTTCCGGAATCATACAGACCAAAATAAAACTTCATCTGATATTTTTCCGCTAAGCGAAGGTACATGTCTACTAAATCAACAGAGGGCATATAACATCCTCTACCCAATAAATATTTAGAAGGATAGGTGACAAACTTACGATAGCCGGAACGGATCATGATAAGAGTATCAATTCCTATATTTTTCATGTGCCGGAAATCTTGATCCCATTCTTTTTCGCCCCAATTTTGATGAGGAATATCATGTGATATTTCATCTAAAAAAGTCCCGGTAATCTTTAACCCATTCTCTTTAGGAATAATAAGCCGACCAGCATCGCTTTTCTGTATTGAAGCAAATGAAGTGCTCTCCATTGCTTCAGTGGCCAGCAGTCCAGGAGCTACCAAAGCGGAAGCTCCTGTTAAAGCGACTTTCTTTAAAAATTCTCTGCGGTTACTTGTTTTCATAGTATTCCTTTCTGTATATTATATATGTTAACCTATTGAATGCGTGTTTAAGTTTTATTATTATAAAACGTTTCTTGTTTATAATACAATGCAAATATAGATATATTTATTAAATAAACAATAGATAATAAATTATTTTATTATTAAAATCTCATTTTCATTAGTATTTAATTAAATCATGCCTTATTTTTAGCCCTTAATAAAGAAAAAAGAGAAATGAATACGAACTAAATATAAAAAACGAGGTGGGATAAAGCTTAATATACTAAGCATAAATTGAATCATAAAAGAACAAATACTTTCTTTTCCATTATAAAAGATTGAGGTTAATAAAAATATTAATTATCTTTGTGGTAAATAATGAAATTAACAAGATATATGTATCAGCAGTTTTTAAAAGAAATAGAAATGGGGTCTAAAAATGCCCTCATTAAAAAAAGGATTATTACCTATTATATATATAATGGTAGTTCGACAATTCCTGATCTTTCAAAAGAACTGGATTTAAGTGTTCCTACAGTTACTAAGCTAATTGGAGAAATGTATGACGAAGGATACATAAACGATTATGGCAAACTGGAAACAAGCGGAGGAAGACATCCTAACTTATATGGACTAAACCCCAAATCAGGCTATTTCATAGGAGTAGACATTAAGAAATTCTCTATCAATATTGGATTAATAAATTTCAAAGGCGATATGGTAGAACTTAAAATGGATATACCTTATAATTTTGAAAACTCCTTAGAGGGAATGAACGAACTTTGCAATCTGATTCTCAATTTCATAAAAAAGCTCCCGATAGATACGGAAAAGATATTGAATATTAATGTAAACGTATCAGGAAGAGTAAATCCTGAATCGGGATATAGTTTCAGTCAGTTTAATTTTGAAGAACGTCCCCTCGCAGATGTATTAAGTGAAAGACTCGGCTATCCTGTAACGATTGATAATGATACACGCGCCATGACATACGGAGAATATATGCAAGGATGTGTAAAAGGAGAGAAAGATATTATTTTCGTTAATGTCAGTTGGGGATTAGGAATCGGAATCATTATAGACGGAAAAATTTATAAAGGAAAGTCAGGATTTTCCGGAGAGTTTGGACATGTGAATACATTTGACAATGAGATTATTTGCCATTGTGGCAAAAAAGGTTGTTTGGAAACAGAAGCTTCCGGATCTGCATTACATCGTACTCTGCTGGAACGGATACTAAAAGGAGAAAATTCGATTTTATCCAACCGGGTAAATATGGAAACTCCAATAACACTGGATGAAATTATAGCTGCGGTGAATAAAGAAGACCTCTTATGTATTGAAATTGTAGAAGAGATAGGGCAAAAATTAGGTAAACAAATAGCAGGACTTATAAATATCTTCAATCCCGAATTAGTAATAATCGGAGGAACATTATCTCTGACTGAAGATTACATTACCCAACCCATCAGAACAGCAGTACGAAAGTATTCTCTAAACCTCGTCAATAAAGACTCAGTCATTACAACCTCTAAGTTAAAAGACAAGGCGGGTATTGTTGGGGCATGCATGTTGGCACGAAGTCGAATGTTTGAAGGTACAAACTAGACCTCCAACATTCGTTTCATAAATATAGTCGCTCCTTCCACATCGGAAGGTGCAGGTGCCCATGGCGCAACATCTTCTGGTGGAAGTGGCTTATAAGGACCACTCTTTATTTCAAAGATAACAGTACCAGACTCTAAAACTACAATGCTATGCCAAGTACCTGAAGGGATTTCCACTCCATACATTCCAGCTGATGGATTCAGATTTACTTTTTCCGTCACATTGCCCATATCATCATAGAAAAACGCTATCAGACTTCCGCGCAGAACAATATAAGTTTCTTCCTTATCCACATGACGATGAGGAGGGAGATAAGTTCCCGGCTCCAAGGCATTAAGAAGACGGTGAATAGGTGCATCTAAAGACTCATGAAAATTATAATTCATTCGTAAACGAGAATTCTCCTGAGCATCATGAGTTACCCCGTCCAATAGTTCTTCCGAAATCAGCTTTATCATTACTTCAACAATTGAGCAAACTTACTTGAAAGGTTTGCTTTATCCGATACAATAGAAAGTTCTTTGCCATCAGTACCCACTAAAAAAGCGGCTTTCTGAGATGCTACAACAGGAGCTATATCCTTCAAATCTCCTTCTACAAAAACACAACCTGAGAAAAAAGGAACAATAATCTCCTTCATTTTCCCATCCCAGTTTACATATATTGTTTGCATAGGACAAAAAGTCTTATACCCTGCAACATTTAAATGCTGCATCAATTTACGTTCCAATCTCGGTGCCGTATATACAATATACCAGCAACGCGCATTTTCATCCATCATCATATTGTTGTTTGCTTTTTCCATCCTTTTAATAAATCCTTTACAAATAAAATCCAACCTACACTACCTACTCCAGCTAAGAAAATAAAACCGATAAGAATCATTACTTTATTGGGTTTCGCCGGACGCAAAGGAACTGATGCCGGCTGTACAACGGTGTACACCGGAGTAATTTCCTGCACCTTGGCCTTGGCCATCTGTAATTGTTGAGCAACCTGAGTATACACATTATATGCTAAATTCATTTCATTTTGCAAGCGTTCTTGTTCAGCACGATAACTTAACAAAATTATATTTTGATTAGCATCAACAAAAGATGCATACTTTGACTGTGCAGCAGTATAATTATCTTTAGCCTCCTTATAGAGCTTCTCTGTAAAAGCTAAATCATGACGCGCCTTATTGGTCCGATAATCCGTGATATAGTTCTGCAGGCAACGCATTACCGTATCTGTCAATGAAGCTGAAATTAAAGGATCCTGCATAGTAACCGACAAAGTCGTAACACCTGTTTTCTTATCTACAGAAACAGAAATACGTTTGCTCAAGGCAGTTGCAATTGCAGCTTCATCTTTGGTTAATCTGAATGGATCTGTTTTAGCAGCGACACCTTCTTCTTCTTTATCTTTAAACAAAGATATCACCCAACCCAATGCTTTAAAAGGAGCTGAAGTGATGGCTCCCCACCAAGGTCCACGCTGATACTCGTCCAAATAGGCATAAAGTGTTGTATCAATCTTATCTTTCTGATCCTTCACCTTTACATCAAAAAGTTCAATCAGAAAGGGAGTGGAACTTACAATATCAGGATAGAGTTCCGGTGAAAGAGCATCTTCACCACTGGAAGCACCTAAACTGATACCTGCCATAGCCGCTAATGCCCCCATACTACCTCCACCCGACTTACCACCAGTCTCTGGTGCTAACGTCACACTTGTAGAGTATTCTTTCGGGATGCTGAATGCTACAACCAGTCCCACCAACACAGCATATCCACACGCCTTGAAAACCAGTTTCCTACTTGCCCACACCTTTTGAGCAAGTTCTATTAAATCGATCTCTTGTTCTTCCGGCTGTTGAGGAGTTGTATTCAGTTTGTTTTCTTCACTCATAACTTCTATTACTTAAAGAGGTTAACCATGGTTGCAATCATAGCAGCAATGGAGGCGGTTGTGCTACCCATACCTAAAATCTCAGCAGTACTCATCCGCTTCTTTTCTTCCTTGCTTGGAACAATAATCTCACAACCAGGCTCTATAGCCTTTTTATCACGAGATTTCAGACGGGATACCGTACCGTTCATATATACTACATAGGCTTTTTTCTTCTTGGCCAGATTACCATAACCACCTGCCTGATTGATGTAATAACGTAAACTTTCACCACGCTTATACAATACAGTATTGGGATACATAACCGCTCCACTAATTTTTACCGTATTAATATATTCAGGAATGAATAAAACATCTCCTTCACGCAAAACCAAGTCAAAATCACTACCTGGATTAGAGATAGCCTTCTCCAAATTAATACCAACAGTATAAGTGTCTGATATGTTCAGCTTCTCAACAGAAATAGAGTCTTTTCCTTCTCCCATTCGAGCCATCCGAACAGCATCGGCCTGACGGCGTTGTTCTTCTTCCGTCATTTTACGAATCAAACGCGCCCCCTTTACATAAGCATCCGGAGTAATTCCACCAGCTTTTGAAATCAAATCAGACAAACGCTCATTCTTCTTCACTAAAGCATAATTGCCACCGAAGAGTACTTCCCCTGCAACAACTACATTCTGCTGCTTGCGATATGCAGGACTCTTGCGAACATATACTTCATCAAACGGTTCCAAGTGGAAATCTCCTTCTCCACCTACTACTAAGCCGTCTTTAATATCAAATGAATAAGTCTTTCCTAAAACACTGCTAAAAGAAGTGCTCTTCGGATCCTTAATACGACGGGTAATATCAACCTTTGTTGTTGCAGCTGCTTCCAATAAGCCACCAGACTGAACCAACAAATCTTCGATAGTCATATTCTTAGAAAAGAGGAATGTACCCGGACTTGCAACTTCACCATGAATAGAGATAGTCTCCTCCTCTTTCAGGTCATGAATGCTTGGTATATATAAAATATCATTTTTCTGCAATGGTATGTCAGCTACAGTTCCTTTAAGCAAACCGCCTAAATCCACAGCAATTACTTCATGAGACAAATCTTCATTCTCACGATCTAAAAGTGCACGATTCAAAAATGCATCACCTCTTAATCCCTCAGCTTTCTTTATTAATTGCTTTACAGTATTTACTGTCCCACTCAATTCATATAAACCGGAGCGATAAACAGCACCACGAATTTCTACGCGATTCTCAAAACGCTTCAATACGGCATCTACAGAAATGGAGTCACCGTCATCCAAACGGAAAACAGAGTAATCCATTTCGTCTACATTATATACCTGATGTTCGCGACCACTTTTACGAATAATACGAACTGCCTTTTTGTAAGCATCTCCAGTAAAGCCACCGGCATAATTCAAAATAGTAGCAACAGTCTCTGTTGGCTTCATTTCATAGAACATCGGACGCTTTACCTTACCAGCTATTCGCACCAAAGATTCATAAGGGTTAACTATAATTACATCTCCTTCCTGAAGACGGATATCATCTTTCATCTTACCCTTCATAAGGTAATCATAAACATCCAGATCAGCAATCGTTTTACCATTGCGAACTACCTTAATACTACGCAGACTACCAATTTTATTAACACCGCCAGCACGATACAAAGCATGGAAAACAGAGGAAAAAGAGGATAATGTATATGTTCCAGGAACAGCAACTTCACCCATTATATTAATCTGTATAGTCCGGATATCCCCTAAAGTCAGCTTTATTTGAGAGGTAGGTTCACTTCCTGATATTCCTGAGTATATTTTTGAAAATTCACGTTGCAAATATGCATTGGCATCTTTTACAGTCATACCACTTAATTGAACAGGTCCCAACCCACTCACCTGAATAGTTCCTTCAGGTGAAATACTTTGGCGAATTGTATTCTCCGAAGCACCCCAAACATCAATAATAACCTCATCGCCAGGTCCTAAACGATAGTCCACCGGAGTAGCCAGGTTAATACTCGGTTCAAACGTTAAATTCCGGTTTGTAAATACATCATGACCAAAAATTTGAGAAGCATTATCTGTAGTAGCAGTATTATCAGCCCTATTATCTACTCTCCCCCCTACAGTCTCATCAAGCATTCCCACTTCCGAATAATCAGTAGTTCTTCTCTGTCCTCCCCCATCATCAACTAAAGTACGTTGACGCAATTGAGAAGGCATTTCATTGGATTTATTACTTACAGTATTACTTTCCGAATATTTCTGTTGTATCCTGCTAACTTGCTCTTTGGTCACCCCTCTACGCAATAGTTCAGTGGTTATCTGCTTCTGACTTTTTCCACTTTTATTTGCTTCCTTTACGTATTGAATAACCTGATCATCCGACATCTGCTGGGCCATAACCACTCCAGAAAGGACGAAAATTAAAAAGAATAGTGTTATTAATCTGCGCATAAGATATTTGATTAATCTTTAGAATTCCTACAATTAATATAAATCGGGCACAAAGGTAGCATATTATTTTATAACGCCCATTTATTTTACATCTAAATTTTGGAAAAAGAATTTAAAACCGTCTCTATCAAGAGCTCAGACCTCTACCGGATGTTCAGCAATACATGAAATTATTTTTTTCATTTCGTTAATTATTGTCAGAGGCTCACCCGATTCGTATTTTTCAACTAAAGAATCAATCTGTTTACAGACCTTATCAACTCCTGCAATATCTTCCCTGCTTCTCCTCACTTTGTCATAACATGTAGCTTCAGTTTCCTCCGCCGATTCATCCTCAAAGACATATATACCTCCATTTTCACCAAGATTTCCTGCTTCCAATATCAGTAGGCAAGCTTCCGGTAAGGTCATCAAACTACGGGGAGCCTCCGGATATACATCCGCAAAACGGACTACAAATAATTTAGCAGTAAGTTCCTCTTGCCTGATTTTTTGCGAAAGTCCCCGCATATAGATTTCAGCCAAACGCTTACTGTATCCCATTACATGAACTGGTGACAGAGCATGATTCGTAGAAATCATCATACATTTATACACCTTATATTTAACTGCCAAATCTGCAATATTTTTAGTGCCCAGAACATTAACCTGCAACGCTTCAGCAGCATAATCCTCCAACATAGAAATATTTTTATAAGCCGCTGCATGAAAGACCAACTGTGGTATATACTGTTTAAATATAGCTTCCATCCTACTACGATTAGCAACATCCGCTACCAGGACCTTTACTTCAAGGTTCTTCCAATGATCTGATAATTCCAATTGAACATCATACAAAGGAGATTCAGCCTGATCAACTAATATCAATTGATAAGGATTCAGAGCCGCCAACTGATGAACAATTTCACGTCCCACAGCACCTGCAGCACCAGTCACCAATATCCGGTGCCCTTCAATATAAGCAGCAATCTTTCGGATATCAGCCTGGATAGGCTCACGACGAAGCCAGTCCTCTATATGAATATCTTTTATAATCCCGTCATCCAAACAGTTACTTAAGGGTGGTACTGTCATTACATGAATATTTTGGGCCAACATTCGCTCCATTACACCGGATGATTCCAAATCTACCAGCTTATCCGGTGCCACGACAACCGTTTGTACATTCTTTCTTTTCAAATGCTCAAACAACTTATTATTATTAGCATAAACCCTACACCCCATCGTATGCTTACCTATCATCCAAGGTTCATCTGAAATAAAGCCACATACACGATAATGATTATTTCGACTGACCCGCATCGATTTAGCTATATTTACTCCTGTCCCACGAAAGCCGTAAATAAATACATTTACGCAGTGCCGGTCATCAAAAGACAAAGCCTCATGCAGCATTTTCACTAAAATGCGCAGACATACCATAAAAGTAAAATTGAGAATATATGCTATAAAGACAATCCCATTCGGTAATGTTTCTCCAAATCCAAAAGCCGACCAACAAAAATTACCAATACCCAATAAACCATAGCTTATTGTAAGAGATATAAACACTCTGTAAATATCCACAAACGAAGAGAAACGAATAACTCCAACATAGATATGGAAGACAGAAAAGAAACACAGATTACAAGAAAGCGAGAATAAAATCATCCATATATATAATGACACCTTATATATTATAGAAGAAACTCCCAATTGAAGTATGCATGCTAAAAGCATAGAAATCACAACCAAGCAGATATCAATAGCCAAAATCGTCCATTTAGATGCAATGCGGGATGAAAGATTTCTATAATAAACTTTTAGGTTCATAATTATTGTCAGATCTTAGGTTGATATACACTTTTGCAAAGATGTATTTTTTATATTGATAAAACAATTTTTTTAGAAGGAAAATGACAGAACAGACCTCAAAAACAGCTTTAGGAAAGATTTTTTCAAAAAAACCTTCTTTTCTTTTCGTAGTTTCGAAGAAAGCTGTAAATTTGCACCCCGTAAAAACAAAAAAACGTTGCCGCTATAGCTCAGTTGGTAGAGCAACGCATTCGTAACGCGTAGGTCGCCAGTTCAAGTCTGGCTAGCGGCTCAGAAAGAGAGAGATGCTTATGCATCTCTTTTTTTATTTCATAGATTCTTCTTACCTTTGCCAGACTAAAACAACTTCAGAAACAGATGAAAAAGAAGACAAAAAAAATTCTCATAGGAGGATTGGTAACCCTGTTCCTTATAGGCGTAGCTTGTGCCGGAACATTCTATTATTATATATTCTACCCACAATTTCATCCCCCAAAGACTACTTATATTTATATCGACAAAGACGATACAATAGACTCCATATATAATAAAGTAAAAATACAGGGACACCCGAAAAGTTTCACAGGTTTTCTCTGGATGACCCGATGGCGTAATTATGATTCGACTATCCACACCGGACGCTATGCCATCCGCCCGGGAGAAAATGTGTATCATGTCTTCAGCCGTTTATACCGAGGATATCAGGAACCTATCAATCTTACTGTCAGCAACGTACGCACTTTAGACAGACTTGCCCGCAGTATTGGTAAGCAGTTAATGATCGACTCTACAGAAATTGCTACTGTAATGAATGACACTATATTCCAGAAGCGAATGGGATATAAAAAAGAAACAATGTCCAGTCTATTCATTCCGGAAACATACCAAGTTTACTGGGATATGAGTGTAGACGAATTTTTCGAGCGTATGCAGAAAGAACATGAAAAATTCTGGAACCAGCAACGATTGGCTAAAGCTGAATCTATCGGAATGACACCGGAAGAAGTTTCTACCCTGGCCTCTATTGTCGAAGAGGAAACCAACAACAACGAGGAAAAACCAATGGTTGCCGGACTCTATATTAACCGTTTACACAAAGGTATGCCATTACAAGCAGATCCAACAATAAAGTTTGCCCTCCAGGACTTTGGTTTAAGAAGAATAACCAATGAACATTTGAATGTCAACTCACCCTACAATACATATTTAAATGCAGGCCTGCCTCCGGGTCCCATACGTATACCTTCACCTATAGGTATCGATGCAGTACTAAACTATGCCAAGCACGACTACATTTACATGTGTGCAAAAGAAGATTTCTCAGGTACTCACAATTTTGCTTCCAATTATGCTGATCACATGAAAAATGCCAGAAAATATTGGAATGCTTTAAACGAAAGAAAGATTTTCAAGTAAAATCATGATAAAATAAAAGCAAAAGCCTATATTTGCGAGTGAAAAACGCAGATTATTTCCTTTTTTAATAATCATGACTAACATTAAAATAATCAGATATGAGCAAGCAACTCTTACTTGGCGATGAAGCCATTGCACAAGCTGCATTAGATGCCGGACTCTCAGGTGTTTACGCCTACCCCGGTACTCCTTCCACAGAAATTACAGAATACATTCAAATGGCGCCTATTACGACTGAACAGAATATCCATAGCCGTTGGGCCTCCAATGAGAAGACAGCCATGGAAGCTGCACTAGGTATGTCATTTGTCGGTAAACGAGCATTAGTCTGCATGAAACATGTAGGCATGAACGTAGCTGCCGACTGTTTTATCAATTCAGCTGTTACAGGTGTAAAAGGTGGATTAATTGTAGTAGCTGCGGATGACCCCAGCATGCACTCCTCACAGAACGAACAAGATAGCCGTTTTTATGGTGATTTCTCATTGATCCCCATGTACGAACCAAGCAATCAGCAGGAAGCATATGATATGGTTTACAATGGATTCGCATTTTCTGAAAAGATTGGCGAACCGGTATTGATGCGTATGGTCACCCGCCTGGCACACTCCCGTTCCGGTGTAGAACAAAAACCGCAACAACCCCAAAACCAAATGTCATTCAGTGAAGACCCTCGCCAGTTCATCTTGTTGCCAGGTAACGCCCGCAAGCGCTATAAGGTTTTATTAGAACGTCAAGCCGAATTTATTGAAGCATCTGAAAACTCTTCTTATAATAAGTATACCGATGGTCCTAATAAGAAGTTAGGTATCATAGCGTGTGGAATCGGCTACAATTATCTGATGGAAAACTATCCTGATGGTTGCGAATACCCCGTATTGAAAATTGGCCAATACCCATTACCTAAGAAACAGCTCCTACAATTGGTAGAAACCTGTGATGAGATTCTGGTATTGGAAGACGGACAACCTTTCGTAGAAAAACAACTTAAAGGTTATCTTGGTATCGGCGTAAAAGTAAAAGGACGCTTAGATGGCACATTATCACAAGACGGTGAATTAAATCCGGATAAGGTGGCACGTGCTGTGGGAAAAGAAAACAAGTCAGAGTTTGGTATTCCTTCGCTCGTAGAAATGCGTCCACCCGCACTATGTGAAGGTTGTGGCCATCGTGATATGTACACTACACTCACCCAGGTTCTGAAAGAAGAATATCCGACACATAAAGTATTCAGCGATATCGGCTGTTATACTTTAGGAGCCAATGCACCATTTAATGCTATCAATTCATGTGTAGATATGGGTGCATCTATTACCATGGCTAAAGGAGCCTCGGATGGCGGACTTCATCCGGCAGTAGCAGTGATTGGCGACTCCACCTTCACACATTCCGGCATGACAGGACTTTTGGATTGCGTCAATGAGAATGCAAATGTTACCATTGTCATTTCAGACAATGAAACGACTGCAATGACAGGCGGCCAGGATTCGGCCGGAACAGGACGTATTGAGGCTATCTGTGCCGGCATTGGCGTAGCCCCCGAACATATCCGTGTAGTAGTTCCCTTGAAAAAGAATTATGAAGAGATGAAGCAGATTATCCGTGAAGAAATCGAATATCGCGGTGTATCCGTTATCATTCCACGCAGAGAATGTATTCAAACCTTAGCACGTAAAAAACGAAACAAGTAAAACCATGAAAAAAGATATTATACTTTCCGGCGTAGGCGGACAAGGTATCCTCTCTATCGCCACTGTAATCGGTAAAGCCGCCCTTAAAGACGGACTATATATGAAACAGGCGGAAGTACATGGCATGAGCCAACGTGGCGGCGATGTACAATCCAATTTGCGCATAAGCGATCAGCCTATCGCTTCCGATCTTATTCCTTCCGGTAAATGCGATCTGATTATTTCACTTGAACCGATGGAAGGATTACGTTATCTTCCTTTCTTAAGTCCTGAGGGCTGGCTGGTGACCAACGAAACACCGTTTATTAATATCCCCAACTATCCGGCAGAAGCTGACGTAAGAGCGGAATTAGATAAACTACCTCACAAGATCATTCTTAATGTAGACAAAGTAGCCAAAGAAATAGGTTCCATCCGTGTAGCAAATATTGTTTTACTGGGAGCCACCACCCCATTCCTCGGCATCGATTATGAGAAAATACAGACCAGTATCTGCGAAATCTTCGAACGTAAAGGTGAAGCTATAGTGGAAATGAATCTTAAAGCACTCGCAGCCGGAAAGGAAATTGCTGAGAAATTAATGTAAGATCCCTCAAAAATACACCGCCATGAATAACAAATACTGGGAAGAAGAAATAGAAACCATGAGTCGTGAGAAGTTGCAAGAATTGCAACTTCAACGACTCAAAAAAACGATAAAGATTGCGGCTAACTCACCGTACTATAAAAAAGTATTTCAAGAACATAACATCACAGCTGACGACATCCAAAATCTGGATGATATACGGAAAATACCTTTTACCACGAAATCCGATATGCGTGCCTGCTATCCATTCGGCATGGTATCAGGTAATATGCAAGAAGATGGTGTGCGTATTCATTCATCAAGCGGAACCACCGGTACTCCTACCGTCATCGTCCACTCGCAACACGACTTGGATTCTTGGGCCAATCTGGTAGCACGCTGCTTGTACACTGTAGGTATACGCAAAACAGATGTTTTCCAGAACAGTTCGGGCTATGGCATGTTTACCGGAGGATTAGGCTTCCAATACGGTGCTGAACGCTTGGGCGCGCTGACTGTTCCTGCAGCAGCCGGAAACAGTAAGCGCCAGATCAAGTTTATCACAGATTTCAAGACTACCGCACTCCATGCCATCCCAAGTTATGCCATTCGCCTGGCAGAAGTTATTCAGGAAGAAGGAATTGATCCGACAAGTACCAGTTTAAAAACACTTGTTATCGGAGCAGAACCCCATACAGACGAACAGCGCAAGAAAATCGAACGCATGTTAGGTGTTAAAGCCTATAACAGCTTCGGTATGACAGAAATGAATGGCCCCGGCGTTGCTTTTGAATGTCAGGAACAAAACGGCATGCATTTCTGGGAAGATTGTTACCTCGTCGAAATAATCGATCCTGAAACAGGAGAACCCGTTCCGGATGGAGAAATCGGCGAGTTGGTATTAACCACTCTTGATCGCGAAATGATGCCGCTTATACGCTATCGTACCCGTGACCTTACCCGTATTCTTCCCGGAGAATGTCCTTGCGGACGTACGCACCTCCGCATCGACCGTATCAAGGGACGCAGCGATGATATGTTTATCATTAAGGGAGTAAATATCTTCCCAATGCAAGTTGAAAAAGTATTGGTACAATTCCCACAATTAGGTAGCAACTATCTTATTACCTTAGAGACCGTAAACAACCAGGACGAAATGATTGTAGAGGTAGAACTCAGCGATCTTTCTACTGATAATTACATTGAACTGGAGAAGGTACGTAAAGATATTACCCGTCAACTGAAAGACGAAATACTTGTTACTCCCAGATTGAAACTCGTGAAGAAAGGTTCATTACCTCAAAGCGAAGGAAAAGCCGTCAGAGTGAAAGATCTGCGGCAAAACCAATAAAAATAGCCTTTTTTCAAAATAATCAGTGGAATACTTGACATCGCCTTTTTGATACAGTATCTTTGTACTATCCATTTATAGATACTATTTCACTGAATTATATTTCGCACCATATAGAAACGGGGAAGCTTTTGCTTCTCCGTTTTTTTAGCCCCTCATGCAGCAGGCTCCAAAAGCTTACGCTTATATAACCGTCAGCTTACACTTGCACAACTGCAAACCCACACTTATACAAGCACAATGCCACAGTCCATCATCTTTAACTCCACACTTCACTGTCTGCAACCTGTGGCATTTGTCCTGTTAAGGTGTGGCATTGAGAGCACTGAGATGTAGCATTTGACCTAACAAACACTGGCAAAAGAAACGAAAGTCCTTTTATTGCATATCACTACCTCAAAGCAGCCTCCTAACCTACTTCCGTTAATATTATATAAATCTGCTATTGACAATATTTGAGTTACGACATCGCTTAATAGAGGTTAAGCGGAAATCTTTGGATTGTAGAAAGTACAAAGAAAAAGGAACGGTAACCAACCAAGATTACCGTTCCCCTTTATAAAAAAGCCGCACCGATGATGTGATGAAACTCCGAATGACATGATTTGAGCGCTCGTCCTCTTTGTAATCCACCGACTCAAAGTTACCCCGAAGGGCGTGGCCCGCCATCGAGAAGCGAAGCTTGTCTCGGTATTTCATAATAGTTTGATGAGTTTCCCGATCCAATCAATGCGGCTATATTTTCTACAACAAATGTAGTAAGTTTCTGTCAAAGAAACAAGGAAAAACATGATTTTGTTTCCTCCATACAGGACATTTTATATTATATCCTCCCTATTATAAGCAAAAAGTGCCGATTACTCCTTCGTAATCAGCACTTTGTAAACTATTTGCTAAATAAACTTAAGCAGCCTTTGCTTTAGCTACGATAGCCTTGAAAGCTTCCGGATGGTTCATCGCTAAATCAGCCAAAACTTTACGGTTGATTTCGATACCTGCTTTGTGCAAAGCACCCATCAGCTTAGAATAAGACATACCTTCCAAACGAGCTGCAGCGTTGATACGCTGAATCCACAAAGCGCGGAAGTTTCTTTTCTTGTTCTTACGGTCGCGGAACGCATAAGTCAAACCTTTCTCCCAAGTATTCTTGGCAACGGTCCATACGTTCTTTCTTGCACCAAAGTAACCTCTGGTTAATTTCAAAATTTTCTTTCTTCTTGCTCTTGAAGCAACGTGATTTACTGATCTTGGCATAGTTTTACTAATTTTTGAATGTTAGCGCCATTACTTCACGCAACGGACTTAAAGCTAATGCATTCGGTTAATACTTTAAAATACTTTGTACGCTTTTTTACTTCATTGCTAAGAGTTCCTTAACTTGGCTTACGTTCGTCACGTCAACTGTAGTTGAATGGCACAAGTTTCTTTTTTGCTTCTTAGTTTTCTTAGTCAAAATGTGACTGTGAAAAGCGTGCTTTCTTTTGATTTTACCTGTTCCGGTAAGAGTAAATCTCTTTTTAGAACCGGAGTTAGTCTTCATCTTTGGCATCTTACTTATTTTTAAATTATTTAAATTATATGGCAACGCACTATACCTGTGGCGTTACTCATTTCTTTTATTCTTCTGATTCAGCCGGAGCTGCTTTCGGAGCATCTGCAGATTTCGGTGCAGCAGGCTTCTTTGGCGTCTCTTTCTTCTTCGGGGAAAGCTGAATAGTCATTCTCTTTCCTTCCAGTACTGGCATCTGATCTACTTTTGCATAGTCTTCCAAGTCATTGGCAAAACGAAGCAGCAACACTTCTCCTTGCTCCTTAAACAAGATGGAACGACCTTTAAAGAACACATAAGCCTTTACCTTATCACCTTCTTCCAAAAAACCTTTAGCATGCTTCAACTTGAAGTTGTAATCGTGATCATCAGTCTGAGGACCGAAACGAATCTCCTTCACATTTACCTTCACCTGTTTCGCCTTCTGTTCTTTCTGACGCTTCTTTAACTGATAAAGAAATTTAGAGTAATCGATGACACGACAAACAGGGGGTTGTGCGTTTGGAGAGATTTCCACGAGATCCACCTCACGCTCTTCGGCAAGCTTCAATGCCTGGGCTATCGGATATACGTTAGGTTCTACTTCATCGCCCACTATGCGGACTTCTTTGGCGCGGATTTGTTCATTAATCCGGTATTGCCCTTTTAAGCTGTCATTTTTCATTAAATAACCTCTATTTCCAGTTTGTTTCTTATTTACTACTCCCAAATTATTATTTTTTATATTAGGTAAAAGCTATCTTTAGAACATTATTTATGCTATGCTTTCACAAGTGGGCGCAAAGTTACCATTTATTTATCATATTCTGAACTTCTTCGTTCAAAATTTTAGCAAATTCTTCAAATTTCATAGTGCCTTTATCGCCTTCCCCTTGCTTGCGGACAGAAACTTCTCTGTTTTCTGCTTCTTTTTCACCCACAATCAGCATGTAAGGAATACGCTTCAATTCATTATCACGAATCTTGCGTCCTATCTTCTCATTGCGTTCATCCACAATTGCACGGATATCATATTGCTTCAGGAACTTTTTCACTTCCTGTGCATAATCATTAAACTTCTCACTGATAGGCAAAATAGCCACCTGCTCAGGTGTCAGCCACAATGGGAACTTACCTGCCGTATGCTCGATAAGCACAGCTACGAAACGCTCCATTGAACCGAATGGTGCACGGTGTATCATCACCGGACGATGTTTTTGGTTATCAGCACCGGTATATTCCAGATCAAATCGTTCCGGCAAGTTATAATCCACCTGAATGGTACCCAACTGCCAACGGCGACCGATAGCATCTTTTACCATGAAGTCCAACTTCGGACCATAGAAAGCAGCCTCACCATATTCAATTCTGGCAGTCAAGCCTTTTTCCTCACAAGCCTCGATGATAGCCTGCTCAGCTCTTTCCCAGTTTTCATCGCTACCGATGTACTTCTCACGGTTCACTTTGTCACGCAAGGAAATCTGAGCTTCCACATTGGCAAATTCCATAGAACGGAACACAATAGAAATAATGTCCATCACGCGCAGGAATTCATCTTTCACCTGGTCGGGACGGCAGAAAATATGTGCATCATCCTGTGTAAAGCTACGTACACGTGTCAATCCGTGCAATTCACCACTTTGCTCATAACGGCAAACCGTACCGAATTCAGCCAAGCGCAAAGGCAGATCCTTATATGAACGCGGAGAATTTTTATAAATCATACAGTGGTGAGGACAGTTCATCGGTTTCAGGAAGTACTCCTCTCCTTCTTCGGGTGTATGAATAGGCTGGAATGAATCCTTACCATATTTAGCATAGTGACCGGAAGTTATATACAGCAGCTTGTTACCAATCGGCGGAGTAATAACCTCCTGATAATCGTAACGTGCCTGAATACGGCGCAGGAATTCTTGCAAACGCAGACGCAATGCAGTACCTTTCGGCAACCACATAGGCAAACCTTTACCTACCGTATCAGAGAACATGAACAAATCCATTTCCCTACCGATCTTGCGATGGTCACGTTTCTTGGCTTCTTCCAGAACAACCAGATATTCATCCAGCATCTTTTTCTTTGGGAAAGTGATACCGTAAATACGCGTCATCATCTTGCGGTCTTCATGTCCACGCCAGTAAGCACCGGCTACCGACATCAATTTGATAGCCTTAATCGGCGCAGTAGTCATCAAGTGCGGGCCACGGCACAAATCCGTAAAAGCACCTTGCGTATAAGTAGTAATGTGACCATCCTCCAATTCAGAGATCAATTCACATTTATAAGTTTCTCCACGATCACCGAATTTTGTCAATGCATCCGCTTTTGAAATACTTTCTCTCACAACAGCTTCTTTCTTTGCTACCAGTTCTGCCATTTTAGCCTCAATAGCCGGAAGGTCAGATTCTTTAATAGTGGCCTCACCCGGATCCACATCATAGTAGAAACCGTTTTCAATGGCAGGACCAATACCGAACTGAATGCCCGGATATAATTCCTGTAAGGCTTCCGCCAGCAAGTGAGCACTGGTATGCCAGAATGCATGCTTACCTTGCTCGTCTTCCCATTTATAGAGAACAAACTCAGCATCCTCGTTGATAGGACGCCCCAAATCATAAATCTCACCGTTCACGCCACATGCCAGCACTTCCTGTGCCAGGCGAGAGCTGATACTTTCTGCAATTTGCAGTCCCGTTACTCCATCATTATATTCGCGTACGGAGCCGTCTGGAAATGTAATCTTTATCATAATGTTGTGTATATTTCAATTTTCAGAACGCAAAAATAGCTAATTCTTTTTGATATTTTATTTTTTAGCAAAAAAATGTTATTCACGAGTATTGGTAAACCGCTTAATAATATTGTAAGCAGAAACAATACCCAATTCTCCTGCTTTACTCAGGTCTGTAATACCCTGCTTGTTATTGCCCAGGAAGATATGAGTCAGCCCACGGTTGAAATAAGCTTCGGCAAAGTCTTTATTCAGTTCGATTGCCTTGTCATAATCTACCAATGCTCCACGGTAATCTTTCAACAGAGACAGCACATTGGCACGATTATAATACCCATAAACAAAATCAGGTGCCAATTGGATGACATGATCCAAATCTTTTCTCACAATATCATAATCCAAGGCAGTTACTTCCGCTTGATTCTTACTATCAACAGCAGCTCCGGGAACACCTTCGGTCAGACCGGCTTCCGCCTTCTTATATTCCAATTGCTTATAACGCACCAACGAACGCATGAAGTAAGCCGGGAAGAATTTATCATCCAGCAAAATAGACTGCGTAAAGTCATCTATAGAACTGGCGAAGTCCTGAACCAGATAGAAATCAAGTCCGCGCAGGAAACGTTTCTTTGCATCCCTATCATTGGATACGATATCCGAAGTATGGGTATCGATCAGAGCAAAATGGAATTTCACCTGTTCTTCCGTCAACGGAGCTTCCATATTAGTAATACGCAATGGTTTCGGGAACAGTTTCTCATGATTCAACTCCTCAATATATTTATGGAAATGAACAATGCGCTTCACTTCACTCGATTTCTCATAATATGTCAATGCATACATCGGTTCCATCTTAACGGCTACGTTCCGGTCTTGAACACGACCGCGGTAGTCGCTCTTATATTTCTGGTCTTCTTCCGAGTCATCAGCAATCACGATTTTCCGGTAATTCTCCATATTCTTATCGGATTTCTTACGCGTCTTGCTCGTATCCTCGTTATCCTGATTATTGTCTGCAACGTCCTTATCACTTGTCGTAACCCCGTTACGTTTGTCTATCTGCATCTTCATGATTTTGAATTCATCCTCTTCGGCACCCTTACGGTCACCGATCTTCTTACGGGCTTCGGCACGCTGATAGTATCCGGCCATAAAATTAGGATATTCGCCAATCACCTTCGAATAGTCACTGATAGCACCACGATAATCACCCGTCTGTGCACGCAGCAAGCCACGGTTGAAAGTTGCCATCATATTATCCGGTTCCACCTTCAGGACAAAATCAAAGTCTTCAAGTGCCCGGTTATCGTCACCTACCTGTGCACGAAGCAAACCACGGTTATAATGCCCCAGGAAGTTATTGGGATCGATGTCCAATGCCAGGTCATAATCACTCATGGCACCTCTCAGATTATTCTGATGGAAACGCGCCAATGCACGATTGATATAATTACCGGCATTCTTCGCACTCAGATGAATGGCCTGATCCAAGTCACTTTCGGCATCTGTATACTTGCCCTGTTGCAAACGAACAATAGCACGTGCGCTCCATCCATCGGGATCATAACGGTCCATATCGATTGCCGTTTCAAAGTCATTCAGAGCCTGTATTGTATCCTTTTGCTTCAACGACACTTCGCCACGCATCAGATAAGCACGCGTGTACTTGGGAGCTATCTTCAATAGTTTCCCCAAATCTTCTTTGGCCGCATCATAATCCTCTTTCTGCATATGGCAAAGAGAAAGATTATGCCACAGAACAAGATTCTCCGGATCATATTTCAGAGCTGTCTGATAATCTTCAATAGCACCGTTATAATTATTCTGCCGGATACGGGCCAATCCACGTATCTGATAGGCACCCACTACAAAAGGATTACGATCGATAGCCGCATCGCAATCCGCTTCCGCACCTTGAAAATCATCCAAATTGATTTTTGCCAAACCGCGAAAGAAGTAAGGCTCATATAAATAAGGCTTAGCGTTAATTACCTGGTTAAAATACTGGATAGAAAGCACATAGTCTTCAAAATACAACGCGTTGCGTGCGATTGTCATCACTCGCTCCGTATTGATCTGCGCACACAGCAACGTAGGAAGCAACAGGAAAGCCGTCAGTATCTTTTTTATCATCTTGTCTTATAAATGCTTGTAAACGAAACAAATTTAATGCTTTTCATTTACTTGGCGGGATTAACGGAAGACTTTTTATATTTTTTGAGCCTTTTATACCTTATTATAAGATTAGCTTATTTCACAGTCCTGACTTTATACGTACAATGAGCCTTTCCTTTCAGCATCGCATTCAGTTTCCCCTTAATCATTTGCTTACGCAAGGGAGACAAATGATCAATAAACATCTTTCCTTCTAAATGGTCAAATTCATGTTGCATCACACGTGCCAGATAGCCCTCAACAATTTCGTCATGCTCTACCATATCCTCATCCATATACGTTACATGGATTTTATTACCACGCTTCACAGCTTCATGAATACCCGGAAGACTCAGGCATCCTTCTTCCATAGACACTTCTTCACCTGATACTTCCAGGATATGGGGGTTGATATATGCTTTCCGGAAACCTTTATATTCAGGATAATCTTCTGATAATACATCCAGATCAACGACTACAACACGAACAGGCAATCCTACTTGCGGTGCTGCAAGCCCTACACCTTCGGCATTATCCATCGTTTCGAACATATTCGCAATTAACTCTTTCAAATTTGGATAGTCGGGAGCAATATCTTCCGCCACTTTTCTCAATACGGGCTGACCGTATACATAAATGGGTAAAATCATTCTTTCTCTAAGTTACAAATTACTAAATCAATATATATAAGTATATATACCTTTATTATAATATAAAACGTTTATTTTCCAAATAGCTTTGCAGAATAATAGTTGCACTGATCTCATCCACCAAAGCCTTATTCTGGCGATCTTTCTTCTTCAGCCCGGCTTCCCGCATAGTGCGATGTGCCAAAACTGAGGTAAAGCGCTCGTCAACATACTCAACAGGCATTTCCGGTAACTTTTTCTTCAACAAACGGACAAAAGGTTCTATACGTTTCATGTTTTCCGAAGCCTCATTATTCATCTGTTTAGGCAAGCCTACAAGAATACGTTCCACCGGTTCTTTTCCTACATAATCAAGGATGAATGCCAGCAGCTCATGCGTAGGCACAGTGGTCAGTCCGTTAGCAATCATTTGTAATGTATCGCTGACAGCTATTCCCGTACGCTTTTTACCGTAATCAATAGCTAATATTCTACTCATAATGGGCTACAAAATTACGATTAAAATTTGAAATCTACCGTTAATCTTATATATAGTAATGCTTAAAAAAACAACTTGGCACATAAATGATTATTTTTCTCCCATTTTATTATCAGCAATTACTATTTTTTTTCTCCTATTGGGAAAAAAATTCTCCTACTGGAAAAACAAAACACCTATTTATACTATTATTTTTAAATGATTACACAATACAGAAAAAGGGATGTTTGACAACATCAAACATCCCTTTCACGTTTTTTATACACTGATCATTTCAAATGAATATTAACTGTCAATCCACCACTGAAATATTGCATTTTCTGCATTTCCACTTGAAAGTGCAGGTACTTAAACAAACAATAAGTGGCGCCAAAAGCAAAATCTTTTGAGTCGTATTCCACAATCAGTCGTAATTGAGGATGAAAAGAGGGATTGTAGGTAATGCCCGCTGCCATTCCGTTTAACTTATACTCCTTACGCTTGTTGTAAAGATAAGAAAGATGCACTCCTATTTCTTCCCTTCCCAAGGGAATATGTTTTGTCGCTGCAACATAAAAACGACTGTAATAACCGTTTCCTTCCGTGGAAGCCATTTGACTGTTTGTGGAAGTAAAGGGGTCGGAAGTACCAAACACCACTGCAGGCATATATTTCCAGAACTGCCCTTCCTTCAACGCTCTCAATCGAAGCGAGAAATACCTGTCCTGATTGGTAAACCCAGAATATCCGTAAGGAGCCAAGCCCAATGCTTCCGCCTTGAAAAGCGTACAGGTGTAGGCCACCTCCATCCAGGGGAATATCGTAACATTCAGAAAATAATTGTACGTATGATAATACCAAGTGGGAGGAGTTAATTCTTTGTTCAAAAAATTACCGCCAATCATAAGCGTCTTGTCACGCTGCATTTCAGCAGAAGGTGCATGCAACAATCCTGTCGTGCCATACGTAAGTTGAGCAGAAACAGGAAAAGCCAAACAACAAAGCAGAGCAACAAAGCACAACTTAAATTTCACCATTGCAGATAAATTCAATCAGAGATTAAAAAGAAGGCGTCTGGAAAATCAGGCGCCTTCTTTAGTATTTCTGTTTTTAACAGAGTATATTATTCAAGAATCACTACGCGGTTCAGATAGTTCTTGCTGAACATATTTTCAGTACCACCAAATCCTACGAATTCAAGTTGATCTTTGTCTACACCTTCAGCAATCAAGGCATCGTAAACAACCTGAGCACGTTTTTCTGAAAGTTTCTGGTTGTATGCTGCGCTACCTGTAGCCTTATCACAGTAACCTGCAACCTTGTATTTCTTATCCGGATTAGCCTTCAGAATCTTAGCAGCCAACTGAATATTGACCTTACCATAATCATCCAAACGAGCACTACCGATTTTAAAGAAGATAGCACGAGGACCAGCTGTCTGGATTTCCTTGATAACTTCCTTAACTTCCGGTTTCATGTTAGCCAATGAGTTCTTGCAGTTTGCCAAATCAGCCTGAGCTTGAGCCAATTCACTTCTGTAGCGGTTGATTTCAGCATTGATGGCATCTTCGTCAATATCAGAAACTTTCGCAAATTTCTTACCACCAAATGTATAAGTCAAACCTACATTTACGCGGGCAGTGGCCTCAGCCTTACGACAGTCGCTTGCATCGCCAAAGATAGAGGGAGTCACCCCAAAACGACCTTCTACATTCAAAGCCAGCTTCTGATTCAAGTTGAAGCCCAAGCCCAAACCTGCAGTAGCACCGAAACGAGCCTTGACATCATCGTTTGCAGCCAGTTGATAAGCATCGCCTACCATACCGCCTGTAAATTCTGTGCCTTTAGAAGAAAGGTTCATTGTAGGACCCGCAAACAGATAGAAATCGACTACACGATTGGGGTTGTAACCACCAAACAGAGTTGTCAGGTTCAGCATAGCATCCAAGTTGATTTCACCAAACTTTTTACAATATTTGTGATACTCACTATTTGTGCCTTTATCGAAGTAGGAATTGTCTTGATTGTCAAGACTCTGCCACAAACCGCTCACTTCACCACGTACCCCCCAAGTCGGAGTAATGTATTTACCAATCTGGAGATTGAAGTTCATGGTCGGAGTATTCAAGCCGCCATTCAGAACAGACATGCCTCCAATACCAACACCCACAAAGATGTTGTCTGAAGCCTTCTTCGTATAATAATTTTTCTTTTCTTGCGCATTAGCCAATACACAAGAACCAGCCAATAAGATGGACAAGGTTAAGAATTTAGCTTTCATTTTTATATATTTTTTATTGTTCTTATTTAAACGTACCTACAACACTCTATTAATCGGGCAAAACAATACCACCACCGGCATTTTCACTTGCACCATGTCCATGACCATGCTGGTAAGCGTGTGAATGGCTAGGATGAGCCATTTCTTCATACTGTGCAGCAGTACCATTCAAAGCATCAGCTTTGATTATGCCTAAGATCTCTCCGCTGTTCTTATAAGAAATTGTATAAGTAGTGGTAACCGGGTAAACCTCAAACCAAGCACGATAAATGCTCCATGCAGAAATCTTCATTTCAAGCACAGAATCTTTTGTATAGTTGTACTTCAAACTTTCAATGAAATCTGTAACATCAACATCTTTCACTTCGCCTTCTTTTGCAGCTGTCTGCTGGTTATACAGTTTATAGCTTACCTTAGTAATCAAAATATAATCGTTTGCATTTTCCCACCAAGACTTACCTGCATGATTGTGAGTAGGATTAAGCAATTCGCTTACGCGAGCAGGGCCTTCTTCTCTCACACCTTTAATCACAACTTGGTCTGGTTCTTCCGGTGTAGCAGTCTTCACAGCTACCAGCGTAGCATTGTATGTAGCCACACCACCAGCTTTCACAGCATTAACATGAACCGTAACAGACTGGATAGCCTCATAACCGGCAGGAGCAGTAGCACTAATCACCACATCCTGAGCAGCGATACTACCATCAGCACCGGCTTTCAATGTAACTGCCATTCCACTTACCTCTCCTTTATCTGCACTAATAGTTACACCAGACACAGCTGCTCCACTTGGAAATTCTACTACATTCACATTAATGGTAGCTTTTGCTGGTTCTGTTGTAAATGTCGCATTCAAATCTTCCTTTTCACACGACGTAAAAAGAAGAGAGCCTACTAAAGCGACTACGGCAAAAGCAAACATGCTACCAATGCCGTTTAAGAATTTAATCTTTTTCATCTCAATAATAAATTAAAAATTTAACAATTCTGACTTAATAAAATATGGGTTAAAACTATTTTTCTCCATTATGTTGTCACTGGCTTCCGCTTTATATTCCTTATAATAATACCGTTCATTACCAGCATTATAAACAAGTCCCATATTAGCAGAAGTGTTTATCCTTGGCCATTTTTTGTAACGTTTATACTTGTAAGGCGGCAATGCCACTTGAAACCGGAACCCCCCGTTAGCCTTCGCCCATTTCGCTTTCATTGCATAAAAGCCAATGGAGCAATATCGGAAATGACGAATCATTTCAAACTTAACTCCCCGGTCCTCTTTCAAGTATTGCTCAACCTTCAAGTTGAACGATGTGTTATACTGTGGCCAATAAAAACTTCCACCTATCGTCCAAGTCAATCCCATTTTCGGATCATAATGAAACCGAAAGCCGTCCCAATAGCCAATAGCTGTACATCCCATCCGCGCCATGACAGAAAACCTTTCATCTGCAAAGGGACGAAAGAATTCAGCATCCACGCCATACCGGTCGGCATTAAAATAGCCCACTGTCACTTTACCAAACACATTGTATGGCAAGCGAAAACGTTGGGATATCGTCAAATGCCCCGGATGAATCTTATCCTCATAACTTCCATACCCATCATTATAAACAGGTATCTTTAACTGCCCTGTCAGCTTCATCCCTTTCCACAACGACACTTCCACTGCCGGACTAAGATCAAACAACACCTGGTAAATCTGCGTAAGAAGCAAGTTCCTGAAAGCTAACTGAGGATACACCAACACATCCACCTTAAACAAAGAGCTATTTTTCACCTTTATTTTCCGTGCCTCCCGCCACGCTTCACCCAATTCATAGGTAACTTTCCAATCATTGCGTTCGACTTGAGTCACAGTATCCCCCTTTACAGGATGATAATAAAGAGAAATTTGAGGTATATTATTATCTAAAACGATTATCCGACATTTTTTTTGTTCCGGCAATCCTATCTTTTGAATAACATCCACCGCTTTGCTTATACCGACACCCTGCAAACGATATGCAGAATTCTGCAAGACATAAACACGTTCGTTGTCATCTTCCGTCCACCCCACATTTTCAAATCCCATTTCTACTAAAACATTTACAGTACTTTCCCCCGTTTGACAAAATCCCCTTAAAGGAATCAAACAGAATAAAAAGAGCGCCGCACATTGTGCTATTGTTTTAGTAGTTAGACACTTCCTTATGTTAGAGTTTTTACACCTCATCATTTTCAACCTTTTTTGCATCTACGCGATACAAAATATGCTGCAAAAATAGACACATTTTTAATAATATCAAAGTTTTTTTTTAGAAAATATAAAATAATACAGCTTTTCCTCTAAAAGTCCTTAGAGAAGCTCGGGATTGTTTATACAGAATACATAAAAGGCATTGACAAAAGGCCAGATATTGTTCACTTTTATTACATCATACGGTATTAATATACCAGCTTTACATTATCAACCCAAAGTGAATTACCAGGAGAACCAATATAAGCACCTCCATGACTGGAAGTAAATTGCAGTAATAGATGAGTAGGAACATCTTCTTCCGTTCCCCATGCCACTTCTTTAACGGGAACACTCTCTCCCTTACTGTTGATGGCATAACGCTCTTCTACTTGCAAACGCATCATATGAGGTTTATAGGCAGGATCACCTGTTATATCTCCGTACATGATTGAATAAGTAACATTGTTACGCCAGTCATCAGTTGTATTATAATAACGTACCACCATTGTACCTATGCGCTTCGCAAAAATATTTCCATCCTTGTCTTCCCAACGTTTCTGCAGGAATAAATTCACTTCCGGAAAGTCTTTACCGTCTACATCCGTAATACGGCTGAAACCTGTAGCGCGGATACGCTTCTCTCTATCAGACATCTTAACTTTATAGTCAAACTGAACAGCGATCGGTTTCTTCGTGAAAGGAATACCGGAATTCAACATCTTCTGCGGATTCTTCGTTCCCTTAATCGGCTCATGTACTTCACCCAAAAACATAGAACCTGCAGCCAGCACCGTAATATCTACGATTCCTAATACCTTTACACTCTCCATACGGGTATCCATACGTGCGCAGTAACCTTCATCACGTTTTTCGGGAAACACAGAGGTATTTGTTTTAGTAATACCAGCCACACGTGCCATCACATTGGAAGTCGCCCACGGTGATCCACCCATATTCTTATAAGCCTTATTCTCACGAATAGTTGCAGTCGGCCCGATAGCATACACATTCTTCAATGCGCCACCGATAATACCCGACTCTTTAATCTGGCGGTCTACCCACTGGTCCATATTGCCGAATGGAATCATCTCCACAGTATGCTGTTGTTGTTGCTGCTGTGCAGATGCCATCCCGCAATATAAAAAAGCGGATAGCATACCATACATACGAATTTTCTTCTGCATCATCTCATTAGCCTTTCAATTAAAGTTCATAGTTCCACTGATCCAGTGCAAAATTCCAGTTATCCTGTACTAATTGCACAGTACGATCATCATATTTATATTTATTCTTCTTATATCCTTTCTTTCCACCTACATACTTCTCGATGTCACCGCGTGCCTCTGCAAATCCGGGAATAGACAAATCATGATAAATCTTTTCGGTCATTCCCATAGCATCAGCCTCAAAATCTTCGAATTTAACTTCAATCAGATTCCCGGCAGGGATGCACGATTTATCCGCCTCATATTTATGGTATAACTTAGCATAAATAGAAAGGATATTATTTTCCAGTTCCTCGTTACTGATGTCTTGCAACTTTAACGGCTGAATCGTATTCGTGAAGAAACTACGGGTACTCTCAAATACCGTATAAGGATTACGCATCAGATAAACAAACTTCGCATTGGGGAACATCTTAACAAGTTCCTTCACACGCCCCGTATGCGGCGGGTTCTTACTCAAGAACTGCGTTCCATGTGTATTCCACAATGATATCTTAATCAACTTGACAAATACCTCTTCAAACACTTTCAGTTCTTTCTCCGTGATATCATTAAACAACAGATATTTATCTGCATATTCCTGCTGATATTTAGGAAGGAACCAGAAATTATAATAAGTATAAGGCATCATATTTGCCAGTGCAAACTCTTCCTCCTGCGGCAGGTCTACAGCAAGTTCCATATTATCCGTAGGACGCTTATCGGGCATCAACCAACTCATATTCTTCTTAAAGAAAGGCTGCCCCCACATCATCAAATGCGGAAATACGGTCTGATAAGTAGTATTATAACCAAAATGTTTATCACATGAAAAGACATTATGCACAAAGGTTGTTCCACTACGCCAATGGCCAAGGATGAATACCGGATCATGTTCCAAAGGTTGAGATGCCAGTCGCTTCTCATAACGTCCATTCTGTAAAGGAGCCAGAGTAGAAAGCAAGCGGCATACGGCTTTAGTCAAGCGGTACTTGCCTTTGTATGCTGCATCTATCTCACGTCCTTTCGTAATAGCATTAAATGTCTTCCAATCGGCTCCAACCAATGTATTTATAGGAAGTTTATTAAATTCGAGTAAACCCATATCATTTACAATTTTACAATTTACGATACAAATGGTAAATTATTTAATGATTTTCACTTCAATACCCTGACGCTCCAAATCTTTCACTACTTTCTCTATGATTTCATAGTGTTCGGGGGCAATGCCAAGCTTCGGTAAATTCAAGACAGGAAGATCTTCCGAAATATGCATGTCTTTATCCTCTACCCTATCGATAATCATACCGACAGCACTGGTATTGTTAGTTATCGGATCAATCAGAATGAAGGCTCCTGTTGCTTTATTCTTTTGATAAGGGTCAAAGAATAATTCTTTTGCCGTAGTCAGCACAACACGCGCTATCTGATTCAACTGCATGGGCAAGCTATCAGTAGTTAATTGTCCATTCTCGACCGACAGTTGTTCCATCGTATTGACATCTACCTTATACTTGATATTACTGATACGTGAACGGCTCAGATTAGTGGTTTGCTTAATAAAAAATGATTTATTAAGATCCATCGGTTCTTCATCCATCCATACCAACATAGCCTCGAAATTACGATCGACAACCGGCAAGTTATCAGGATGTACCAGCATTTCTCCTCTTGATACGTCTATCTCATCTTCCAGCGTCAAAGTCACAGACTGAGGCGGAAAAGCATAATCCAGTTCACCATCATAAGTAACAATGCTCTTAATACGTGATTTCTTACCGGAAGGCAATGCAACTACTTCATCACCTTTACGCACAATTCCTGAAGCTACTTTACCACAGAAGCCACGAAAATCGAGGTTAGGCCGCAACACATATTGTACCGGGAAGCGGAAGTCTGCCAGATTATGATCATTATCAATATGGACTGTTTCAAGAAAATCGAGCAAGGATATACCGGCATACCACGGAGTACGCTCAGACTTAACGACTACATTATCACCATCCAAGGCTGATAGCGGAATACAAGTTACATCCGGAATGTTCAACGGAGCAATAAATTCCTTATATTCCTTAACTATTTCATTGAAGCGGTCCTCTGAAAAATCTACCAGGTCCATCTTGTTGACAGCAAGCACCACATGCTTGATACCTAACAAAGAAACCAGGAAAGAGTGACGACGTGTTTGTGTAATCACCCCTGTACGGGCATCTACCAAAATAATAGCCAGATTAGCCGTGGAACCGCCCGTAATCATATTACGTGTATATTGTTCATGTCCCGGAGTATCGGCAATGATAAATTTACGGTTGTTGGTAGAGAAATAACGATAAGCCACATCAATCGTAATACCCTGTTCGCGTTCTGCTTTCAGGCCATCCAGCAACAGCGCATAGTCAATATGATCGCCGGCATTTCCCATTCGTTTGCTATCGCGTTCCAATGCATCCAACTGGTCCTCGTACAATTTCTTACTATCAAACAACAAACGCCCGATCAGCGTTGATTTTCCATCATCTACCGAACCGGCAGTCAGAAAACGGAGCAAGTCTTTCTGTTCATCTTTATCCAGAAACTCCTTGATATTTAGTTTAGAGTTATTCTCCATCACTTCTATTTTTTAATTATCACCTTTATCTTCGTAAACCTAAGCATTAAAGTTCTAAAGGTCAGGTTTAAGATTCCAATCCTCAGGTTTTAATTTTTAATTCTTAATTTTTAATTCCTAAAAGTATCCCTCGCGTTTTTTCTGCTCCATGCTGGCCTCCTGATCGAAGTCGATTACACGGGTAGTACGTTCGCTCTTGGTAGTGGTCATCATCTCTTCTACAATCGTTTCAATTGTATCGGCATTGCTTTCCACTGCACCTGTCAGCGGCCAACAGCCTAACGTACGGAAACGGACCATTTTCATTTCTATCTGATCCCGATACTTTTCAGGCAAACGATCATCATCCGCCATAATCAGATTACCATCAATCGTAACACAAGGACGTTCCTTCGCATAATACAACGGAACAATAGGAATATTTTCCAAACGGATATATTGCCAGATGTCCAGCTCAGTCCAATTGCTCAAAGGGAACACACGAATACTTTCTCCCTTATGTACCCGGGCGTTATAAATATCCCACAATTCAGGACGTTGATTTTTTGGGTCCCACTGGTGGAACTTATCACGGAAAGAGAAGATACGTTCCTTTGCACGTGACTTCTCTTCATCACGGCGTGCACCGCCAAAAGCTGCATCAAACTTATACTTATCCAAAGCACTCAGCAGAGCTTTTGTCTTCATCAGGTCCGTATGCACCTTACTGCCATGCGTAAATGGTCCCACTCCTGCATGGAAAGCTTCCATATTGCTCTCTACAATCAGATTCCACCCATACTTCTTAGCATATTCGTCACGGAACTGAATCATTTCTTTAAATTTCCATTTTGAATCGATATGCATCAACGGAAAAGGGACTTTGCCAGGATAAAAGGCCTTTTCAGCAAGGCGAACCATCACCGAAGAGTCTTTTCCGATACTATAAAGCATCACTGGGTTTTCAAATTCCGCAGCCACTTCACGGATAATATGAATAGACTCTGCTTCGAGCTCTTTCAGATGGCTTAATTTATATTCTTCCATTTTTATATAATCACTTTTTAATCTGTATCTTTGATAAAACAAGGTCAAGCAACTTGTTGACTGACTCTTCCAGACTGAGCACTGAAGTGTCTAAAGTCAAAGCCGGGTGGGCAGGAGCCTCAAACGGAGCAGAAATACCGGTAAAATTCTGAATCTCTCCCCGGCGCGCCTTGGCATACAAGCCTTTCACGTCCCTGCGCTCACACTCGGCCAGAGGAGTACTAACATAGACTTCAAGAAAATTTTCCCGACCAATGATATTGGCAGCCATTTCGCGAATATCATTGTTAGGACTTATAAACGCAGCAATAGTAATAATGCCTGTATCAATAAAAAGTTTAGAGACTTCCGCTATACGACGGATATTCTCTACACGGTCGGCTTCGGTAAAGCCCAAATTATTATTAATGCCGCTACGGATATTGTCCCCGTCCAGAATACGGCACAGCAATCCGCGTTTGTGCAATTCACGTTCCAAAGCAATAGCTATTGTACTCTTACCGGAACCACTCAATCCGGTAAACCATATCATCATACTATGTTGTCCAAGGAGCTCTTCTTTATCTTGTCTCGACAACATCCGATCAAAAATCGGATATATATTATTATCTGTCATAATCTAAATTAAAAGGGCCAAATTAATGGTATCAGGAATATGGATATCAAGAATGCTATAATATTCAATGGCAAACCAATGCGAACGAAATCGGTAAACTTATAGTTTCCTATACCTTGCACGATCAGATTTGTCTGGTATCCGATCGGCGTGGAGAAACTGGCAGATGCAGCCATACAAATTACCACAAAGAAAGGCATAGGGCTAACGCCCATCTGCGAAGAAATGGAAAGTGCCAACGGGAAAGCCAATGCTGCTGCTGCATTATTTGTGATTAACTCAGTAAATAAGTTCGTGATAATAAACACGGCAGCTAATAACACCTGCGGTCCGTAATGTTCAGTCAGGCCGATGATATAACTTGCCACCACATCTGCCACACCGGAATTCACCATCGCCTTACTAATGGCAAAAGCACAGGCAATGGTTATCAGAATATCCCAAGAAATGTATTTGGTATATTTACGCGCCGGGAAGATTTTTGTCCATGCCATAATAATAGTAGTCACAGAAACAAAGAAGAACATATCCAGCTTAATATCCGGAAATGCTTCTTTCACAACCGGTAACTCCCCTACTGTAGCTCCGGCAATCATTAATATCAGCAAAATAAGAGCAAACCAACGTTTTCCTTTTCCGGGAACCGGCTCGTTGTCTTTACCATTAGCCAACAGAACGAACACTGAGGATTCTCCCCAAGTCTGAACGAAAGAATCATCTGCCATCACCACCAGCGTATCGCCATCGCGCAGGACTTCATTATCCAGATTCTCCGTAATGCTCTGTCCGCTTCGCTTGATTTCCTTAACAGCAGCACCATAGTGACGTTTAAAATTAAATTCACCCAATTTCTTGTTGATACCCGGAAAACGGGGGCCAAGCACTGCTTCAACCCGATGCAAGCTACTATCCTCCTCCTGGTCGTCATCCAATTTTACCGCATCCGTACGAACATCAGGCAAAAGTTTGGAAGAGAACAGAAACAAATAAATAATACCTGCAATAGCTATGAAGATGCCGACTTTGCCCAACTCAAACATGGTGAAGCCTTCATAACCAGCCTCTAATATCATACCATGTACTACCAGATTAGTAGAAGTTCCTATTAGGGTACAGATACCGCCCAAAATAGTTACATACGAAAGAGGGATCAAAAACTTGGTAGCAGGTAGTTTTACCGATTCTGCCCAACGTTTGATAATCGGGGCAAAGATTACAACAACAGGAGTATTATTAAGAAAAGCAGATATAAAAGAGATAGTGGGAAGCATGCGCAACTGGGCCTTAAACACAGTTGTTTTCCCCACAGGAAGTAGCTTTTTGATTACTTGTCCCAATGCTCCGGACTGACGAATACCTTCGCTAACCAAAAACAACATGGCTACGGTAATCATTCCTTTATTACTAAACCCCTCCAGCATTTCTTTAGGGCTCAGAATACCTGCACACAAGAACAAGACTACAACGGAAAACAACACCATTCCTGGACGCATTTTGTCCAAAACTAATGCAACAACCATACCCAAAAGTGACAAAAGCACGAATATTATCTCAAATGTCATAGATTCATTGTATCTTGTTAATACTTCATTCGCTTAGGCTCAACCACAAACCATGGGTTCAGCAAATCCTCTTTATTGTAACAAAGCGGTTCTTCTTTTCCCGCCTGATAGACTTCCATTCCTGCCGCACGTGCAACGGCATGTCCGGCAGCAGTATCCCACTCCATAGTAGGTGCAAAACGAGGATATACATCTGCTTTTCCTTCTGCTACAAGGCAAATTTTTATAGAACTGCCACTTGAAATTAATTCGACCTCAGCATGCTGACGTTTCATCTCTTCAATGTAGGATTCTGTTTCAGGCGTCAGATGTGAGCGGGAAGCAACGATTACAAATTTATCTCTTGCAGCCTCAGCAGGCAAACGGGTAGCAGATGCCATTAATTCCTCCAATGAAACATCTCCGCGTGAAGTAATGCCGGATAACTTATACGCACCGATATGTTCTTCTGCAAAATAGAGTTCTTGCTTCACCGGAAGATAAATCACCCCCATTACCGGCACTGAATGGCTCACCCATGCTATATTTACAGTAAACTCACCATTCCGCTTTATGAACTCTTTTGTTCCGTCCAACGGGTCTACAATCCATAAAGAATCCCATCCACAGCGCTCAGTATAAGGCAAATGCTTTCCTTCTTCACTCAAAACAGGAAAAGGGGTAGCATTCAAATATCCGGTAATGGTTTCATGAGCTTTACGGTCGGCAATGGTCAAAGGAGAGTTATCCGCTTTTTTTTCAATTTCAAAATCTGATGCCGGGTCATTATAGATAGAGAGAATGTCCGCACCGGCGTGCAGAGCTGCATCTATCGCGTTTAATATATATCGTTGTTCCATATATGGTATCTATACTTATATAGTGTGCAAAATTAAAAACTTTTTCATCCTCAAAAGTTTCCACCCTCAGTTTTATAACTTCTTTTAAACTACATGATATATTTATAAGCACTTTTCACAATCGATAAAACAAAAAAGGTACTTCAACTTAATATTGAAGTACCTTATCCCAAAAACAGTTTCTTTTCCGGCTATTTTTCCAGAAAACAACTAAACTTTTACCTATGCCTATTTTGCATATATTACAAAGTAACGATTGTCTTCATTTATTAACGCCAAATAGGAGCTTTACAAACCATTGATTATCAGACATAGTATAATAACAGTAATTCAGTATACGACTGAAACAGGTTCAGTATACGATTGAAACAGGTTCAGTATACGATTGAAACAGGTTAAATATACGACTGAACTCACAAGCATTGCCTTTTGTTCATATTTACTACTTACAGGTATAAATCACCAATCCACTCAATAATCATAACGAAGTGATTTATCAACGTCTGCTTTTGCCCTTATCGGCACAAACGTGAATCCCCATTCATAATTTTGATTGGCAGGTATTGTATAGCCCGGTTGCACTTTTGCTCCCCAACTATCATAACCAGCCACTCCTTGCTGTTTCATGTCAACAGACACCTCTACAAAATCCCGGGGAATAATGTCATTCACATGAGTCATCTTCCGCATCGCATTTTTAGCCTCATCCAGATCATGGTTTTCGATTTCTTCCGGAGAACGGTTCCGCCATTGATATGGACGGGATGAATCTTCCGCATCAAAATCTTCAATTGTATTTTTCAATGCATTAAAACCAATAGTCTTATCTGCCTGTACCAACAAACCACGTCCGCTCTTATCTGACAAGACAACCCAACGCGTATCTGTACGATGTCCGTTTTCTTGCGGACGAACATAATCCACATACATTGAGTCGGCAATAGTCTTATAGCGCCCTACCATGCTTCCGGCATTACGGTCTATATAGTTTTCTTCCGGACCACGACCGAAATACTCTACCATATTCATATCCTGCGGTATATGAAAACGTATCCCGATACGAGGTACTTCAAGATTGTCTTTCTTTTCTTTCTTTTTACCGGGAGTATAAGTCGCAAGATGAGTATCCTCCGGCACATCAGTCTTCACAGCCTCCTGGTCAGTAGCAGTAAACTTCACGGCCACATTCACCACTCCATCCGGATATATTTTATAATCGACACAATACTGATTTCCGGCAGGTAAATCATATACCACATTCAGTAGTGCATTCTTTCCCTCCATTCTCACAGCAGCATTGCTCACTTTAAAGTTATGGCTTGAAGCTTTCCAGATTTGCAGACGCTTCGGGTTACTGTTCCCGTAATCATTATCATTGGGTGCACGCCAGAAATTAGGTTGCACACCTGTCTCTTTATCAAAATATTCAAACCCATTTACTTTATAGGAAGTAACCATACCGGAAGTACGGTCAAACGCAAAATACACTTTAGGAGAAGAAACGACTAAAGTACTCCCCTCTTCTTTACAACCCAGGTCCGGTCCTGCTGCTTTATATGCAATCTTATTTGCTTCTACCGGCAATCTGAACTGTTCATAAGCAATTTCGTATCCTACCGGTATCAATGGCTCAGGCTGAGTGGTAACCACACTAAAATGTACATAGTATTCAACTCCCGCTTTTCCGTTCACATTCTTCACCGGAATTGAGAATTCTTTTTCCTCCTGAGGTGCTACATCCAAAGTCAAACTTCCTTTTTTAACAGGGATGCCATTGGCACGCAGCTCATAACGAATAGTATATTTTCTCAAATTAGTGAAATAGAAACGGTTTATAGCCCGATACTTACCGGCAGCTACATCAACAGCATCAAATGCTACATTTTGATGTACATACTTCACTTCTGCCATAGCAGGATGCGGCTTACGGTCGGGCCCCACCAGACCATTACAACAGAAATTACCATCGCTTGGCATATTTACTCCATAGTCTCCTCCGTATGTCCAGTATTTACGACCGTTCTCATCAGTTTCCGATATTCCCTGATCCACCCAGTCCCAAATATATCCACCCTGAAGATTTGGGTATTTATAGATTTCTTTCCATTGATCCCACAGATTACCATTTGAATTACCCATAGCATGAGAGTATTCCGATGGAACTACAGGGCGATCAGAACCTGTTTCTCCAATATATCGCAACCATTCTGCACTAGGGTATTGCGGTACGTACATATCCGAATTCCATTCCCACTGTGCACGCTCATAATTTACGGGGCGGTCCATTAGTTCTTTATCCTGATCCTTCAGCCAAAGATAAGTCTGATAGAAGTTGTAGCCATTGCCGGCTTCATTACCCAAAGACCAGAATGTTACAGAAGGATAATTCTTATTGCGTTCATACATGTTCATTGTACGATACATGTGTGGCTTCAACCATTCCCGATTATTACCCAGTGTTCCGCCTTTACGCAAGTCATAATACATTCCATGCGATTCTATATTGGCTTCATCGTAAACGTACAATCCATATTCATCACATAATTCATAGAAGCGGCGGTCTTGCGGATAATGGCAAAGACGAACCGTATTCAAATTATGCTGTTTCATCAACTCAAAGTCCTTACGCATCAGTTCTTCCGTTACATAATGTCCGGTGTGTTCATTATGCTCATGGATATTGACACCTTTCAGTTTCAGGGGCTGTCCGTTAATCATTAACACCACATACGGTTTCCCATTCTTAGCTATCTGGTCAATCTGTTTGATCTCGATACGGCGAAAACCGACATTGAAAGGAACGATTTCCGTCACTTTATCTTCTTCTTTCAATGATATCAGCATTTTATAGAGATTAGGGCCCTCGGACGTCCAGGTCTTTACTCCAAATAAATTTGCACCAAATGTCACTGTCTGAATATCTTCGCCTTTCACGATACAACTCTCCGTAGCATTAGCAACCACTTTTCCGGAAGCTTTATCTATCAACTCATACAACACTTGCAAGTTTTTATCTGTAGCGGCGTTGTTACGAATATCGACAGCCAATTTAAAAATACCGTTCGTGTAACTATCATCCAATGTAGAAACTACCCGGAAATCTTTCACGGCAATTTTAGGTTGAGAGTAAAGAAATACATCACGTTCTATACCACTCAGACGCCAGAAATCCTGACACTCCAGATATGACCCCGTACTCCAGCGAAATATTTTCAGAACCAATGTATTTTTACCGTTCTTTATATATTTGTTTATCAAGAACTCTGCAGGATTCTTGGAATCTTCATTATATCCAACTTCCTGTCCATTCAGATAGACATAAACACCGGACTTAGCACCCGCAATATGCAAATAAATATCACGTGACATCCAATCTTGCGGTACAGTAATTTCCCGTCGGTAAATACCTACCGGTATATCTTCCGGCAATTGCGGAGGCTGTGGATTCAGCGCTTTGAATTCATACCCGTGATTGGTATAAATAGGTACACCATATCCTTGCACTTCCCAGTTGCCAGGAACCTGAATATCATTCCACCCTTTCATATCTGCTACTTCCTGCACAGCATCTACCGGCAAATTACGATGTGAATCCGAATAATAGAACTTCCATGTCCCATTCAGTAACTTATAGAAGTTACTATTCTCATATTTCCCACTCAATGCACTCTGACGGCTATCATAGGTCATAAAAGCCGTACGGGGAGACTCCCTGTTCACAGAAACAGTCTGTATGTCCTGCCAATAAGGAAGAGTATGCATTTTATTATCACCTGCATTTGCCAGCACAGAGCTACCTAACATGCATACTCCCAATAAAATTACTATACCTTTATTCATACCATTAGATTATGTTACACAAATTATTTACAAAATTAATCTTTTACTTAATACAAAGAACTTTTTATCATCTTTTTTACATATTCTTGTATCTCATCAAAGCTTCCAAATAGTAATAATCTGCATAGATAAGGGGAACATCTATTTCTTCACCATGTGGAATACTTCCAACGCTATGCATCAGTATAAAATTGCAGTTCGTTCCAGGTTCGGCCAGATAGGCAGGAGATGAAAGAGACTTCAATATATGTGCCGCAGCGGCACTATACTTCTTACCGTCCGTTACATAACCTGATAATTCTAAAAAGGCAGAAGCAACAATAGCAGCAGCCGAAGCATCACGTGGTACTACCTTAAAGATTTCCGGGTCATAATTCCAATCAGGCACATAGTCTTCTTGTCCTGCATTAAAATCCCAATAAGGAATGCCATCTTCCGGCAAGTTCGGGTGATTCAGCCAGAAATCGGCTGTATGAACTGCCATATCGAGAAAATCTTGCCGGTGAGTTTCACGATAAGCCATTGTATAGCCATAGATAGCCCATGCCTGTCCACGAGCCCAAGCCGAGTTATCTGAAAAGCCCTGGCAAGTGGCTTGATTTAAAACTTCACCGGTTTCGGCATCATAATTCACAACGTGATAATTGCTGTAATCTTCACGAAACTGGTTCTTAGCTGTCGTCTCAGCATGACGATTAGCCACTTTTGCGTAAACAGAATCTCCTGTCACTTTCGTAGCAAAGTACAGCAATTCCAGATTCATCATATTGTCGATAATGACCGGATAAAACCATTCATCCTTGCCATTCCAGGATTTCCGATAATTCCATGATTTAATACAACCTGTTTTCTCATTAAAACGAGTACACAACGAACGGGCAGATTCGACTAACACATCTTTATAAGCCTCATTTCCGGTTAAACGATATGCATTCCCGAAACTGCAATACATCAAGAAACCAATATCATGATGATTGGTCATTTTCTTCAGGGGTTCAAGCGACTCCGTCCACTTTATTGCGGCCTTTTTCCAATCTTCTTTGTTGGTATATTCATATACATACCACAGACAACCGGGATAAAAACCTTCCGTCCAATCATTTTTACGAGTTACCTTCAGTTTCCCGTCTTTACCTATCGTACGAGGATATTCGGTAGCTTCAGGCACAGCCTTCAACTGATTGGACAGTTGTTGTTCCGCCCTGGTAAAACCTTGTTCTACAATACTCGTATCTTCTCCTCCACTACATGCTATCAACACTAATACCGATATGCACAAAACGTAAAATACTTTCATTCTATATATTTTATATATTCAATTAATGATTGCATATTAATCAATCTATAAAATCCAATCAAATAAAAATTTATATAAGAAAGGCCAATACCTGTATTACAGAACCAAAATGACCTTTCTTATATGAACTTTATTATTCCCAGCCAGGATTCTGTTTCAGATTACTATTTTTAAAGAGCTCCGTATTTGATATCGGATAGAAATACAATTTATCACTTATCTTTCTGGACTCCAACGTAAACTTCTTATAGCTTACCTCATCATTGCTCTTTGTTATTTTCACTCCATAAACATCTTTGGATTCAGCCAATTCTTTCCAACGACGGAGATCCCAAAAACGATGTCCTTCAAAGGCGAGTTCTACTCTACGCTCATGTTTCACGCGTTTCAGGAACTCATCAAAAGATAGAATATCTGATAGTGCCGGCATATTCACACCCGTTCTGCCACGAACCGCATTCACTGCTGCCAAGGCAGTCATACCACATTTATCCGTAGTATAGTTAATATCACCATAAGCGTTCACCATGGCCTCTGCATAGTTCAACAGAACTTCAGCATAGCGAAATAATACCCAATTGTGATGAGTTGCAGCAGAGGAAGAACCAGCTTCAAAACTGATGCTGTTATTTACATACTTACGCAAATAATAACCGGTGGAAGTAGCATTCGTTAAAGGCAAACCATTGGCACCGCCTTCATGAATTTCCACTGCATTCTTAGCCGGCCATGTCATACCATTATGCACAATCGTCAAATAGAAACGGGGATCTCTGCCTGTATAAGGATTCTGACTCATAGCTTCATTATTCCAGTCAAACTCCTCACCTGTTGCCATTTCAAATGCACTTGCCAGGTTTTCCGTCGGGCAGGTAGTTGTTTTACCACCTGTTACACCCATAGGAAAGTTGGCTGCTTCAAAACTGGTACTTGTTCCTGTAGGACGTACCAAGATCACTTCATTACTTGCCGTATTAGTAGCACCAAACAGATTTGAGAAACTGGCATCCAGCTTATAACCTAATGCAGAACTCTGACCAATAATTTCATAAGCAGCTTCTGCAGCAGCCACCCACTTACTTTTATTATTACCGGAATTAAATAACGGACTGGCAGCGTACAAAGCGGCACGTGCCTTTAGTGCCAAAGCCGCACCTCGCGTTGCACGTCCATACTCGCTACCAGGCATTTTGGTATAATCTACAGGTAGAAGTGTAGACAGTTCCGTGCATTCCGAAATAATAAAATCGAAGATCTGTTCTGCCGAAGCAGGTTCTGCCGCATTGGCTTCAGCCTGAGTGACAACCTTAGTTATCAGAGGTACATTTTGATAACGTCTGACCAATTCAAAGTAGAAATAGGCACGCAGAAAGCGAACTTCATATTCAAAGTTAGGATAAGTGATCATCCAGTTATCATAATCGTTGGTATTTTCCCATGTTTCAAATTTCAACCCCGTCAGGTTTTCCAAATAGAAGTTGGCGTCATGGATACCATTATAATAATTGGCAAATTGATCATCAACCGTATAATTAGGCGACCAGGTACCATTCACAAAACGCTTTATATTAGATGATTCATAAATATGAACCGCATCATCTGTGGCAGCATCCAGCATGGCACCATCGATATTACAAAAGTTCGAAGGCAGATAGCCATAAACATCTGTTACAAATTGCTTAACGCGATTATAGCTTCCCTGAATTTCTTTCAAAGAGTAGTAATCCGATTCATTGCAATCCATAAAATCACAGGATGCCAACAAACTGACAGAGATAAATATTGCAAATAATTTCTTTAGTTTCATAACATTCATTTTTTTAGAAAGATAGATTAAATCCGAATGCATATTGAGTCATAGTAGGATGTTCTGTACCGATGGATTCCGGGTCACGAAGATCAATTCCATCCAGACAGAATAAGTCATGTCCACGAGCAAAAACTTTCACGCCAGCCAGGAAACCAGTCTTCTTCAACAACTTCGTTGGGAAGTTATAGTACAACTCCAAAGTTCTCAACTTCAAAAAAGAAGCATCGGACACCCACATAGAGTTAGTATTGTAATTATTATCCGATCCGGAATAAGTCAGGCGAGGCAAGGTTCCGTTAGGATTCGATTCACTCCAACGGTTTTCCCAATAATAAGTAGAGATTGTATTGTTGTTGACAATCGGACGGTAAACACTTGCCGTATTCAATACTTTACTATAATTACCTACACCCTGAAACAGTGCATAAACACCAAAACCTTTGTACTCCAATCCTAAATCAAATGAATAATAGATTTCAGGACAAGTTGCATTATAACCTAAAGGTACCTGGTCATAGGCATCGATTTTATTGTCACCGTTTTGATCCTTAAACATCAGATCGCCCAGACGTACATCACCTAACAATTGCTCCACACCGCGATTATCTATTTCATCCTGAGATTTATAGATCCCTATCACTTCATAACCGAAAATTTGGTTCATAGAACTTCCTGTGCGTTTGAGATAATCATACGGGCGATATTCTTCATTCTGATTTTTAATTTTATTGCGGGTAAAGGTGAACTGCCCACCCAGATGATATTTAAAGTTACCGATATTATCATCCCACGCCAAAGAAGCTTCAATACCTTTATTGTCGACAACACCATTATTGATCTGAGGCACAGACATACCGAATATCTGGGAAACAGAACCACCACTACTCACCAGAATATCTGTACGGTGATCGTAGAATGCATCTAAGGTCATCGTCAACTTATTCCAAGCCCTGAAGTCAATACCGACATTCAGTTTATGGGATTTCTCATAAGTCAACCCATCAATTCCCAACTGAGTAAACTTCATACCGGATGAAGAAGAAGGCACATTAGTGGCATTCTGGAAATAGTAAGAATTTCCACTGCCATAAATATTCTGGAACAGATTTACACCATAGTCAGCACGACCGGAAATACCATAAGAAGCCCTGACCTTTAAAAGATTCAGCCAATCTCTCTTCATGAAATTCTCCTCAGACAAAATCCAACCTGCACCTATCGCAGGAAAAATTCCCCAACGATCATCCGGATCAAGTATGCTGGAAGCAGAACCCGATAATGAGAAATCAACCAGATAACGGTTATTATAAGCATAGTGTGCACTACCCACTATATCCATAAATGCACGTCCGGAGTTCTGACTTTTTGTTTTTGCCTTATCCATAGAGTACAGCAAAGTTGCATTTAAACTATGTTTATTCCATTGTTTGATATAATTGGTATAAAACTCCAGGTTAAAATGAGTGGCAACCGAACCTACACTCTTCGAGAAACCCAAAGTTCCTTCATTACGTAGGGTTGTATAGATATTCTCACCGGTTGCAAAATCAACAGATGCGGACTCATAGCCAAATTCTTTAGTATTATTGTCCCAATATGAAGCGGTATTATCTATACCTACTTTAAAACCTGCCGACCAACCGGGAAGTATAGCAGACAAATCCTGCTTCATGTTCACATCCGCATACATGGCACGCGTTTGAGAACGCGCATATCCTCTACCGGAAATAAGGGCGACCGGATTATTGGAATAATTAGTTGTACCACCCCATATACCCCTGTCTGTCTTTACAGGAAATGCACCTGAAGGTACCTGGAATAAGGCATTGAAAATCTTATCTGTGCTCTCGCCCGGACGATTATGCTCCGTGAAATTACCCAATAAATTTAACTGTACAGTAGTCGTTGGACTTACCGTGATATCCAGATTTGTGCGGACGTTCAGTCTTGAATATTTCAACTGCGTAGAATAACCATCGTTATCTGATGTCGGTTTCAATAGACCTCTATTATCCAGGAAGTTCAGCATCGTATAGTAACGTACAAACTGACTTCCTCCTTGTGCTGTGAAATTCACATTATCACCGTAACTCATGTCTCTCAAAGATTCATCCAACCAATCTACATTCGGATAAACACCCGGATAAGTCTGATTCTTGAATGCATCCAGTTCCGTACCCGAATAGCGGGGAGCCAAGCCATCATTCTCCATCGCCTCATTCAATGCCATGGCATACGTATACCCGTCAGCAAATTTAGGCAAACGCTTAGGAGAAGCCATATTAAATTCATAAGAGAAAGTGATCTTAGGTGCACCTACCGATCCTCGTTTTGTTTTCACAAGAATAACACCATTTGCACCCCTTATGCCATACAAACTGGTAGCCACAGCATCCTTTAAAACGCTGACTGATTCTATTTCTTCAGAACTCAATTCATCAATCGAACGTTCAAAACCATCCACCAGCACCAACGGACTATTGGAATTCAAAGAACTATTTCCACGTATATACAGCGTTGCGCCATTCTCCCAAACCGTACCGGCTTTTTGCAAAACCTGTAGCCCGGGAAGCGTACCAAATAACTGGTTAGATGGTTTTATGCTGTTCTTATGTGAGAGATTCGTTGTAACAGAAACTGCACCGGTCATCTCTCTTGCATCCATGGTAATAGTACGTCCCATTTCTACCACCTCATCATTCTGACGGACTATCAGTGTGTCTTCCTGAGCCATTACGCCAAGTGAACACAGTACGCCAGCCAAAAATATATTGATCTTTTTATTCATAATATTTTTCATTTCTAAGTTCCAGAAACATTATTCCCAACCCGGATTCTGTATCAATCCGTATCCCTTATTCACCTCGTCCTGCGGGAAGGCACTAAAGTACCAGATAGAAGAGAATCCACCGGCATTCCACCAAGCACGGTTTCTATCTGTTTCAGCCAGAGAGAAAGGTTCGCAAATATACGTGCCATCCCCTTTATTCTTATATACATTCAGCCCATGTAAAGGTGTATTGAACTTATCTTCCATTTTCCAACGGATGAGGTCGAAGAAACGTACTTCTTCGTAACCAAACTCACAAGCACGCTCACGAAGAACTGCTTCACGGAATTGTTCTTGCGTCATTCCTGTTTTCAAGCCACCCAAGCCTACACGTGCACGTACTTCATTTACGCATTGATATGCCTGGCTGTTAGGGCCGCCATTATATTCATTCAAAGCTTCTGCATAACTCAGATAAAGTTCAGCAATACGCAGATGTGGCCACTGGATAACATGTCCGCTAAGTTCATTACCACGATCCAATCCCCATTTACGACAAGCCAATCCGGTTTTCAGACTTAAACTATGCATGGCTCCTTGTCCCCAGTCTTTCCCTTTCGGATAATTAGTTTTATCACTGGGATACTCCTGAGTCAATTCAACAGTTCTTCCCTGATAAATATCGCCATCCAATATAAAGGTTTCGTTTAAACGAGGGTCGCGGTTCACGAATGGGTTTGCAGTATGTTCAGGATTGTTCCAGTCAAAATCTGAGCCATCAGCCATCGGGAACATATCGAAGTATTCTTTAGTGGGACAATAGCCTCCCCAACGGATGGCATTCCACAACACCAGTTGTCCGGCACTTAAACTTGCCGAATAGATATTCCGATGTACAGAAATCAGTGTTTCGGTAGTTCCACGGTCAAAGTAAGCTTTGCGGAAAGCATAACGATATTCACTAGGTGAAACATCATTTTTTTGTACCAAACGATAAAAGCCATTCTGGCCGAGGGCATTAAAGAAAGCCTCACAAGCATCTACAGCTTTTTTCCACCGTTCGCGGTCGTAATTACCAAACCAGGTCATGTGCTGTTCCGAAGCCTCTCCGGCAGCATAAGGCTGATCGCTGTTTAGCAACGGGCTTGCCACAAACAATAAGACTCTCGCTTTCAATCCGTAAGCACCAGCTTTGGTCAAACGACCATCCCACTGTGCCATATCTTCATCCGAAATTCTCCATGGAAAGTCCTGACAAGCTATGACATCATTCAGAAGTCCTATGATAAAATCAACAGTTTCCTGCAGGGTTGCACGTTTAGGCATTTCGTCATCAGCTGCAATCACCCTATCTACTATGGGGAGTCCACCATAATGACGCAACATGTGTGCATAATAGATAGCAACAAGCATTTTGGCTTCTGCTTTCAGACGCTCTTTCTCAGTTTGGGTCATATCAGGCACACGGTCTACATTATTATAAAGTATCCATGCATGGCGAATTGCCGACCACATGTGAGTCTCGCTTTCATTAAAACGAATCTTAGTAGTCATGTAAGTTGCTCTGGGAGTATTCTCGACAGAGGAATTATAACTACCTGAATAATAAACACGTTGAACACCGGAGTATCCTACATTATCGCAATTCAAATCGGTGAGTCCTTCAATAGTTCCCAACCACATGGTAGTATAATAGCCACTGGTTTCCAAACCATAAGGCAAATATTGATAGCTATACGACAATACGCGACGGGCATACTCTGCCGTAGAAAATACGGTGTCAATCGTAACATCCGTACTGGGCGGCTTCTGCAGGAATTTATCCCCGAAAGCCAAATCCTCACACGCCATTGTCACAAATAGACCTAAGGCCAATAATATAACGTGAAAATGCTTTCTTATATTTTTCATAATAACTGTTTATTAAAATCCTATTTTTAAACCAAAATTCACGACTTTAATCAACGGATAGGCGCGTCCATCCGGATTAGATTCAGGGTCACAGAAGTCCAGATCACTAAATGTCAACAGATTATATCCGGAGAGAGACAGACGCAAAGAACTGATACGGAATTTCTGTAACATAGCTTTGGGGAAAGAATAACCTACCTCAATGTTCTTCAGACGAATATATGAAGCATCACGCAACCATAAATCCGAGTCTTTATAGTTATTGGTTTTACTACCACTCAAAGAAATGGCAGGAGCTTTTGCACTATTCCCTTTTTCAGCTGTCCAGGCATCATCAATCATATATTGAAGAAGTGAATTTGTACCCGTTTCTCCAAATGGAGTACGATAGATACGACTTACAAGACGGGAAGTCTGGAATGCACCTGCCCACGTCATACTCAGGTCAAAGCCTTTCCAAGAAAAGCCCAACTGCATATTGCCATTTAGAAGTGGATAGGTAGGATAACCAATAGCCGATATATCATTTGCATCAATCTTACCGTCCTTGTTCAGGTCTTTATACTTCACATCTCCGGCTATGGGTGAGAAACCGGAACCATGATCGGGAATGCCATTTTCTTTTCCTTTCAAAGATTCATAATTAGCAGCATCCTCTTCCGTAAAGAAGCCGTCATTTACATAGCCGAATTGTTGACCAACCGGGCGTCCGGTTTCACACATCCATTCATAAGGCTGGGGAATTTCATCTTTGAAAATAACTTTATTCTTGGCATAGGACCAACTGGTACCGATGTAATAACTAAAATCCCTGATTGCATCTTCCCAACGCGCAGTTACCTCAAAACCTTTATTATCCACTTTACCCATATTTACAATAGGTAGAGAAATTGCCAGATAACCAGGGTTTACCTGGCGGGAAATCAAAATGTCTTTACGATGCTCGATGAAGTAATCGAAAGAAGTTTTCAGATGGCTATCGAAGAAATGCAAATCAACACCATAATTCTGTTTTGCAGCAGTCTCCCAAGTTACATCAGGGTTTCCAACCTTTGACTCTTTGGCACCCGGAAGAAAATTATTGGTAGTAGAACCGAAACTATAAATACCTGTAGTATTATTACCTCCCGCTGTACTGATGATATAACTATCGGGCAAATAAAGGAAACGTGATCCATCAGAAACGATATCATTACCTACAATGCCATAAGATGCACGTAGTTTCAAGTAACTGACATAAGGTTTCAGTGGCTCCATAAACTTCTCTTCAGAGATAATCCAACCGACTGAACCGGCAGGGAATGTACCGAAACGCTTCCCTTCTGCAAAGTTCTCCGAACCATTATAACCAATACTAAGGTCTAATAGATAACGAGTTTTGTAATCATAAGTGGCACGTCCCACAAAGCCTACATAACTACGGGGAATACCTGTATTTTTGCTGGGATAATATTTCATTGTCTGATTGTACATAGCCAGAGCAGAGACATGATGTAATCCAAAATCTCTTTGGAAATTCAAAGCTGCTTCAAGATACCAGTCACGGGACTGTCCAGCCTCCTGTGTCCAACCCATAGTCTGTGCTTCCTGTATCTTTCTTATCAAAGTCTCGCCACTTTCTGTAAGGTAGGCCTCATATTGGTCGGCTTTTCCTTCACGGCGTCGTTTATCAGTCACACCACTATTATAAGCTCCTTTAATATGTGCTTTTAAGCCTTTTGTGAGAACATCAAGTTTCTGTTCCAGAGAAAAGTCGAAGTTAATCACATTTCCGCCTGTAGTGGTGTACCCTTTACCGTAATATGTATTCAGTCCATCATTAATAACACCGAAATTGCCAAATACCGATTTATTGACGGAAATCCATTTACCATCCACAATTCCAGCTCCTGAAAAAGGTACAGCACTGTAAATGTTGTCATACAAATAAGAGATATCAGTATAAGTACCGTTGTTATAGTTAGGCTCCGTCTTGTCAGTAAGACGCCCTCCCAGATTGATCTTCATAGAGGTAGTTTTCGTCACATCTATATCCATATTGATACGATAGTTATAGCGGTTATAGCTAAAGCCACGATCATTTTCATGGAAAGTCTCAAAAAGTCCCTTTTGGGTAAATACACCTAAGGAAGCAAAATAACGTACCCGGTCGGAACCACCGGAAATTGTCATATTATGTTGTGTCTGCAGTGCGGAATTTTTAATCAGTAAATCCGTCCAGTCCGTATCGGCATAAAGAATTGGGTTACTATGTGTACGGAAACCTTCCAGCATTGCATCTGTAAACATCAGTTTGTCTTCAGCAACACCATCACGCAGTTGGGCAGCATTATATGTCATAGCATAGTCGTAACTGTTAGCAAACTCCGGAATATTGGTAGGCATCTGAAGACCAGCACTGGTGGAGAAAGTTATTTTAGCTTTACCGGATTGTCCGCGCTTCGTTGTCACCAGGATAACACCATTGGCACCACGCACACCAAATACAGCTGTAGCAGAAGCATCTTTCAATACGGTAATATCTTCCACTTCATTGGGGTCTAATTGGGTGAACGAACGTTCCACTCCATCAACCAGACATAATGGAGCGGACAAACCGGTAGACAAGGAACCTACACCACGCACATACAGCGTTGCATCATCAGCTCCCGGCTGACCGCTACTCTGTACACTGGATAATCCGGGAACCTTACCACTCAATGCATTGGCAATACTTCCTACCGGAGATTTCATAATTTCATCTGATTTCACTGAAGATAAAGCACCGGTAACAGTTACTTTCTTCGTAGTACCATAGGCAATAACCTGTACTTCCTCTAACAGCGTAGCACTTTCAGCCATTGAAATCTTCAGCTTGCTCTCACCTTTATAGACAATTTCCTTGTCTTCGTACCCCACAAAGGACACCACAATGGTAGCACCAATCGGAACACTTAAGGTAAACTTACCATCTAAATCCGTAATCTTACCATTCTGGGTACCTTTCACCCTGACAGTAGCACCAATAATCGGGCCTTGGTCATCAAAGACCTCTCCCGTTACTACTCTTTCCTTGTCTTGTTGTGTTACAGCCACAGCTTCGGAACGTTTTTCGTCTCCTAAGCTCTTGCCGGGACATATGACCAAGAAAGCAAAAATAAAAATCCACAATTTGTTTTTCATAAAAAAGTGATTTTACATAACATTATTAAATAAGGAATAACCATGGTCAATATTTTAGTATCGCATATACACTTACTAAAACAGTGCAAATGAATGAAATCTACAAGACAAGTACCTGACCATTGGGTCATATAGAGGGGCACAAATTGTCTTGCAGACAATTTGTGCCCCATTTCGGACAAAACTAACAGCACTCTTTGTCGGAGAAGTTTTATTCCTGAATATCCTCTTCTGCTTGAGAATCCTCCCGGGGAGAATCTTTTCTATAAGACAAAGGAGCAACTCCATAAAAAGACTTGAAACAACGGCTGAAATAACGTGGAGAAGTAAAGCCCAGCCGATACGAGATTTCTGAAATATTATATTGTGGTTCTTCCTGCAGCAATCTTAAAGCTTCTTCTAATTTCAGCTTCATTGTAAACTCATTCGGAGTTAACCCCATAACTTCTTTCAGGCGAAGGAACATTTTGCTCCGCCCCATATTCAATTCGGAAGCCAACATATTCATATCAAAGTCCGGATTGTCAAAATTACGTTTTATTACTTCTGATGCCGTATCCAGCAGTTTCTGATCTGCAGCCGTAAAGCCACCTGCCTCCTGGGGGATCATAGCTTCTGTCCTACTCAGTTTCTTCAGCAGCAATCGTCTGTTTCTTAGCAGATTATTACAACGTGCCAAGAGTAATTTCACATTAAAGGGTTTTGTGATATAATCATCTGCTCCAAACATATATCCTTCTATCGTATAATCTATTGAAGATTGTGCTGTAAGCAATACAACAGGGATATAGGCCAATTCCAGAGAATTCTTAATTTTATAGCACATTTCCTTACCAGACATCACCGGCATCATAACGTCACTCACTACCAGATCCGGCTGCAACTGTTGAGCCAGTTCAAAACCCATTTGTCCGTTTGACGCTTTATATACAATATAGCTTGATGAAAAAATACCTTCCAACATATCCAATACTCCTTCATCATCTTCTACCAACAATACACGAGGTTTTCCGGATTCTTCTTTCTCCTGCCCTGCATCCATCTCACTCTCTTCAGACTCTTCTTCCGGTAATGGTTCCACCTCATCGTAGACAATAGCTTCCCAATCCAATGCAGGTACCGTTACTTTCTCATGTTCCAACTCTTCCTTAGTAAAATGGTTGTTGCCCAGAAGCAGTTGTATTTTAAAGCTACTTCCTTCTTCCAATACACTTTCTACGGCAATATCACCTCTGTGAGCCTCAATTATTCCTTTAGTAAGAGCCAGCCCGATGCCACTTCCAGCAATCCCCCTCTGTTGCTTTTCATTCCCTTGATAAAAACGTTCAAAAATTCTGGATAAATCATCCTGGGGAATTCCACATCCGGTATCTGATACAGTTATTTCCATTATCTGCTGCTGCTTCCTGACTGATACCTTAACACTTTTCCCATCAGATGTATATTTAAAAGCATTCGATAACAGATTAAACACTGCTTTCTGCATCTGCACAGGATCAAACCAGACTTCCATCTTCTCATTGGGATGTTCAAACGTATATACTATATTTCTTTTCCGGGCAAGTTCCCAAAATGAACGGTAAACATCTTCCAGAAATGGTACTATATCAACACACTCTACCTTCAATTTCATGAATCCCTGCTCCTGTTTTCTGAAATCCAATAGTTCTGTAATCAAAAAACGTAAATTCATTGCATTCTTATGAATACTATGTAATCTGCGATAAACAGAAAGTGAAAGCTTTTCTGATTGCAACAACATCTCTATCTGCCCAACGATCAAAGTTAACGGAGTACGGAATTCATGGGATATATTAGTAAAGAAACGAAGTTTCATTTTATTCACTTCTTCTATTCGTTCCTTTTCATCCTTTTCTTTGGCTAATGAAAGAGCCAGTGCCTTACGGGCATTTCGTACCCTTAGGAAAACATATATAATTCCTGCTACTATCAGAAAATACACCAGATAGGCCCAAAAACTACGATACCAGGGATAATGTATCACAATGTTAAGTGCTATTTCCTCTCCCATATCCTCACCCAATCTGTTTTTTGCCTCACGTACTTTTAATACGTAATTCCCCGGAGCAAGATTCGTATAAATCAGTCGTAATTGGTTTGTTGATATCCAATCTTTATCAAAACCTTCTAATTTATACTGATACCAGATACTTTTTTCTAATTCGATATAGTTGGAGCTGGAAAAGTCCACCATCAGATTATTCTGCCAAGACGATAAATCGATATACTGTATAAATGGCAATGATTCCTCCAATACATGTTGGGTATCTCCCGGACACACCTTGACATTATTGACAAAAAGACTCACAAAATAAAGTTCAGAAGTGTCACTCTCATCATTTATATATAAATCTTTCTCACGAAACGAGATCACACCATCTACCCCACCGATATAAACCATGTCATCATCCGCTACACAAATTCCACCTCCATCTGCAACTGCAGAAATCATACCTTTTATAGCTCCCAACTCAACCGAATACATCGAATGGCTAAAAGGTGAATAAATAGAGATTCCTTTATCATTAGTTATCAGTATATTATTTAGAGGAGATTCGGCCAGATTATAACAGAAATTACTTAACAAACTATTTTGTTCAGCTGTGTAATGTTCCCACTTCCCTGTATCATAGTTATATGAAAACACTCCATTACCTATGGTCGAAACGTAAACAGTTCCATCCTTAGCTTCCATTATCTTAGTAATCCGTACCTTACGGTTTTCTAATGTGTCAAAGTGCACAGATTCGATCTTGCCCCAATCACTTAATGATAATTTATACAGGTCCAAATCGGCAGCCAGCCAAACATATCCCCGGGAATCAATTTCAAATGTCTGAAAAATATCTTTATTGCTGATTAAGTGGAATTCCCCTTTATCCGGATGCATACGCCAGAAGCCATTTCGGGCTGTCACATACAACCAGCCATCTTTAAATAGAGAATAATAAATAATATGGTCAGGACCTTTTCCGGTACGTTTATAGTCATCCAAATAATTATGAAAAAGATTAGTTGCTCTATCATAGAGGCTAAGTCCTCCCGTATATGTACCTATATATATTTGGTCACGGCTTTCATCATAAGTAATAGTCTTCACATTATCATGCAAAATTGAATTCTTACCACTCTCAGTAGTATAATAGGTAAAAGTATTCGTTTTCCGGTTGAACCGATTTACACCTCCTCCATCCGTACATATCCAAAGGTCACGCCTCTTATCTTCTATTATTTGCCCTATAATCGGATAATTCAAACAATTATTGTTTGCCTCGGCATAGACGTAATACTTAAATAAATCCTTTTTCAGATTGAAATAATTCACACCTCCATAATAAGTGCCAACCCAGATAGTACCTTGCCTGTCCTTATAAAGAGAAAATACAGATTCATGTGATAACGAACCCGGATGAAAATTCGGACGATATACACAATAAGTATCCGTACTGGGTCTATACATTTGCAATCCATCAAAAGTACCGAACCAGACATTATTTTGGTCATCCTCCACAAAACTACGTATCTGTTCACTTACTACACGATCGGAAGCAGATATTTCTTTTTTCAGAATTCCATCACGCCCTATCTTATATAAGCCTCTCATGCGGGAAGCAATCCACAATTCATTTCTGCTACTTACAAATAATTTAAAAATCTCGATTTCCGGTAACAGGCACTTTACGGTTTCTCCTTCCAATACATATAATCCTTTGGCTGTTCCAATCCATGTTTTATCCCCACTTTTAGCCATACACCAAATTGTTGGAGTATTCAACTTCTGATAAAAAGACAGGGAGTCAGCCTCAGCATTATATCTAAACAAGGAATCACCGGCAGCACACCAGACTTCATTATCAAAAACAGCAATGGAACTTATGCCTGTAGGATATATTTCTTTAAAACGTTCTTTTCTAATATCATATTTAATTAGCGCTCCATCCGTCTTCAGAAAAACATCCCCGTAAAAGTCACCTACGATTTGATCGACTACTCCATTAATGAACTTCTTCTTCCGAAGTTGATTATCTATGATTTCATAAGATTTATATGTAGAGAGCCGTTCGCCATCATAGATATTAACCCCCTCATTTGTCCCAAACCACATACGCCCCAAAGTATCCTGGTAGATGGCCAGAACCGAAAGATTTGAAAGTCCATCTTTCATATCCAGTTTCTTGAAATACTGTCCATACAAGTTAATGCAAAATAATAATAAGACAGGTGTTACATAGTATTTGGTTCTTTTCATATAAATTATTAATTTCTTAAAAGCAAAACTATAGAAATTATTCAAATAAGGCAAATAAACTTTTAAAATTATAGTTTTCTCGATTTTAATAGTTTCAAGCTATGCCAATAACGTCCATTTTTGTAGCACAAATTGTGTAATCATCTAAAAATGAAATGTATCAAAGAGAGCTACTCTGAAATTTTCTATACCTTTGCACTAATCCTAAAATCAAAATACAGAAAGCCATGAAAGGAATTTTCTTATCAATACTATTGTTTTTATCAACGTTAAGCATACAAGGTGCTGAGTCAAATAAAGAATACACATTATGGTACAATCGCCCGGCATACAATCGTGGGGGAAACTTTAGCCAAATCGCAGCAAGAGGATTTCCTTATGATGAAGATTGGGAGAAATGGTCACTTCCCATTGGGAATGGTGCTATGGGAGTCTGCATCTTCGGACGAACTGATGTAGAACGTATCCAATTAGCAGAGAAAACAATGGGTAACAAGGGTGCCTATGGTATGGGAGGATTCACTAACTTCGCAGAAATCTACCTGGATATTCATCATAACTATGCACAAGATTACAAGCGCGCACTACGCTTAAATGATGCAATTTCCACTGTAAACTACAAACATGAGGAAATAGAATATGACAGAGAATACTTTGCCAGCTATCCTGCCAATATAATTGCTGTAAAATTAAAAGCCAGTCAACCGGGTAAGGTGTCATTTACACTTCGCCCGGTCTTACCGTACCTGCATTCGTTTAATGATGAACAAACCGGACGTAGCGGACAAGCACATGCCGAAAAAGATCTCATAACATTGAAAGGAGAAATCCAATACTTCCATTTACCTTACGAAGGGCAAATAAAAGTAGTGAATTATGGGGGAACACTCTCCTGTTCAAACAAGGGTGAGAACAACAGCACTATAGATATAAGCAAAGCCGACAGCGTAATACTATACATATCCGCTGCTACTTCTTACCAACTAAAAGACAGTGTCTTTCTTTTACCAAATGCAGAAAAATTCAAAGGTAATACCCATCCGCATAAACAAGTTTCTGAATGTATAGGGAGAGCTGTAGAGAAGGGGTATGAAGTCCTGCGCAAAGAACACATTGCTGACTATCAACAACTTTTCAATAGAGTTAATTTCCAATTGACAGAAGATATCCCCTCTATCCCTACTGACAAGTTACTATACCAGTACCGCAACGGAAAACGCGATGCATACTTGGAAGAACTCTTTTTCCAATATGGACGCTATTTGTTGATAGCTTCTTCACGCCAAGGCTCTCTTCCCCCCAACTTGCAAGGTGCCTGGAACCAATATGAGTTCGCTCCCTGGTCCGGAGGATACTGGCACAATGTAAATGTACAAATGAACTATTGGCCGGTATTCAATACAAATCTGACTGAACTCTTTATCCCATATGCTGACTATAATGAAGCATTCCGCAAAGCTGCAACTCAAAAAGCTGTTGATTATATCACTCAGAACAATCCGGAGGCACTAAACCCGATAGCCGAAGAAAATGGCTGGACAATCGGTACCGGAGCTACGGCATTTGCCATAGAAGGTCCTGGAGGACATTCTGGCCCGGGAACAGGAGGTTTCACAACCAAACTGTTCTGGGATTACTATGATTTCACCCGTGATAAACAACTACTGAAAGATCATGTCTATCCGGCACTTATGGGCATGGCCAAATTCCTGTCCAAAACATTGAAACCCCAACCTGACGGAACATTACTGGTAGATCCGTCTTTTTCACCGGAACAGGTTCACCAGCAGGTTTATTATCGATCTAAAGGATGCATATTCGACCAAAGTATGATTCTGGAGACATATCGTGACTTATTGCATGCTGCCGAGATTCTGAAAGATAAAGATCCGTTCCTGAAAACGGTAAAAGAACAAATCGGGAAATTAGATGCTATATTGATTGGTGAATCCGGCCAAATAAAAGAATTCCGTGAGGAAAATAAATATGGAGAAATCGGACAATACCAGCACCGGCATATATCCCAGCTATGTGCTATGTACCCCGGAACTATTATTAATGCCGACACCCCGGAATGGTTAGAAGCCGCCAAAGTAACTCTGAAAGAGCGAGGCGACAAATCAACAGGATGGGCCATGGCCCACAGGCAAAACCTATGGGCACGAGCAAAGAACGGCAACCGTGCCTATAAATTATACCAAGACATCCTGACTTACGGAACTTTAGAAAACTTATGGGGTTCTCATCCTCCTTTTCAAATAGATGCCAATTTCGGAGCAACTGCCGGAATAGCAGAAATGCTATTACAAAGCCATGAGGGATATATTGAACCCTTACCTGCCATCCCGGATAATTGGGATAAAGGAAGCTTCAGCGGACTAATGGCACGTGGAAACTTTCAAGTCTCAGCCACATGGGAGAACGGTGCAATCCAGAGTATCCGGATTCTATCTAATAAAGGAGAGCTTTGCCGGATAAAATACTGCAAAGCAGCAAGTGCACAAGTGACCGACAAGTATAACAAACCAATTAAAATCAAACTTTCCGGTAATGATATCTTTGAATTCAATACCCGAAAAGGAGAAATATATGAAATCATTTTCTAACACTTCAATCATTTATCATTAACAGTATTATGAAAAAACTACATTTAATCGCTTTTACTATCCTGTCTCTGTTTTCATTCCCGATGCAGGCACAAAAACTTTTGCCTGCCGAACAAGAGATAGGGCTACAGTACGGTGCAGACCGTTTAGGAAAGCGATATGACGCAGCTATGCAAAAGTTCCGTGAAAACCGACTGGGAGCATTTATTCATTGGGGATTGTACGCCATTCCCGGAGGAGAATGGAACGGTCAGGTATATAACGGGGCTGCCGAATGGCTCAAGTCGTGGGCTAAAGTCCCCGCTGAAGAATGGCTACAACTTATGAAACAATGGAATCCACAGAACTTCGATGCAAAGAAGTGGGCTAAAATGGCGAAAGACATGGGAGTGAAATACGTCAAAATTACGACTAAACACCACGAAGGTTTCTGCCTATGGCCAAGTAAGTTTACAGAATACACCGTAACTAATACCCCATACAAAAAGGATATTCTGGGAGAATTAGTAAAAGCCTACAACGAAGTGGGTATCGATGTACATTTCTACTTTTCCGTTATGGACTGGAGTCACCCGGACTGGCGTTACAGTATCAAAAACCAAGAAGACGAGATCGCCTTTCAGCGCTTCCTGGCATTCACCGACAACCAGCTAAAAGAACTCGCCACCCGCTATCCCACTGTCAAAGATTTCTGGTTCGACGGAACCTGGGATGAAAGTATCAAGAAGAACGGTTGGTGGACCGCACATGCAGAACGTATGTTGAAAGAACTCATCCCTGGCGTTACAGTCAACAGCCGACTACGTGCCGATGATTACGGCAAAAGGCACTTTGACAGCAACGGACATCTTATGGGAGATTACGAATCAGCTTATGAACGTCGCCTCCCCGATCCTATAAAGGACCTGCAAGTGACCAAATGGGATTGGGAAGCGTGTATGACTCTTCCTGAAAACCAATGGGGCTATCACAAGGACTGGTCTTTGAGCTATGTAAAGAATCCAGTCGAAGTGCTGGAAAGAATCGTCCATGCTGTATCCATGGGTGGAAATATGGTAGTAAATTTCGGTCCACAAGCTGACGGAGATTTTCGTACCGAAGAAAAAGAGATTGCAAAAGCCATAGGTAAATGGATGCAGAAAAATGGGGAATGCATATACGCCTGTGATTATGCAGGTTGGGAAAAACAGGACTGGGGATATTATACACATAAAAAGAATAGCGTTTATATGATAGTATTCAATCGTCCTTATTCCAAGCAACTCACAGTAAAAGTTCCGAAAGAAACCCAAATTATCAATGCCGTATTGCTGAACGGAGAAAAAATGAAAGTTACAGAGACTGCCCGCAATGAATATAACGTGGGAGTACCTAAACAGGATTTCCAGGAGCCTTTCGTCATAAAACTGGAAATAAAATCCTCTAAAACATCTACTAATAAATATCAAGAAGCACTTACTTAAAAAAAGAAATATGAAGCGTTTAATTATTTATTCCATTTTGTCTATAGTAGCGATTTACTCATATGGACAAAACAGTTTCAACAAAACTGATATCAAATCTATCATGAAAAGTGTTGCTGATTGGCAAATAGCCAATCCGGCAAAGGGGAATGAACATGATGATTTGAACTGGACATATGCCGCATTGTACATGGGCATGATAGATTGGGCCGAGTTAACCGAAAAAGAAGACAAAGACAGTTCCTACTATGAATGGTTGATGAAAATAGGCCGCCGTAACGCCTGGCAGGTAGGAAAATACATGTATCATGCAGATCATATAGCTGTGGGACAGGTATTCCTGGATATGTACCAGAAATATTACGACCGGAATATGTGGCTTCCTACACTGGCACGTACAGAATTTGTGATCAATCATCCGTCAGCCAGTACACTGGAACTGGATTACAGGAATATGGCAAGCCTGGAACGTTGGTCATGGTGCGATGCTTTATTCATGGCACCTCCTGTCTATGCTAAAATGTATATGCTGACCGATGATTGGAAGTACATCGAATTCATGAACCGGGAATATAAAGCTACCTACGACTATTTGTTTGATAAAGAAGAAAAATTATTCTACAGAGACCACCGTTATTTCAATCAAAAAGAAGCTAACGGCACAAAAGTATTCTGGGGTCGTGGAAACGGTTGGGTACTGGGAGGTCTTTGCGAAATCTTACAGACTTTACCTCGAAATAATATGCACCGCCAGTTCTATCAGGATTTATTTATTACCTTGTCCGACCGTATCATCCAGTTACAAGGAAAAGATGGATATTGGCATGCCAGTTTACTGGACCCGGACTCATATCCTTCACCCGAAACAAGTGCCACCGGCTTTATCGTATATGCCTTAGCTTATGGTGTAAATGAAGGATTATTAGATAAAGCAACCTTTATGCCTGCCATAGAAAAAGGATGGAAAGCCTTGGTAAAAGCTGTAGAAAAGAATGGAAAGCTGGGCTATGTACAGCCCATCGGCGCCGATCCAAAGAAAGTGACCCGCGAAATGACCGAGGTTTATGGTGTAGGTGCATTCCTGTTAGCAGGCAACCAAATCTACAAAATGGCCAAGTAAAATAGAGAATGATCATAACATAAAAATAGTAACTTGAAAAACAATATGAAAAATAAAATCCACCTTATAATTTTGCTTTTTATAAGCAGTATTATATCGGTAAAAGCAAGCGTAGCCACAAATAGCAATCTTCCGGACAACGAGGATGAATTTGAAGTACTGATGCAGAAAATCAGGCTCGACTTTGCTAAAAATCCCTCTATTGATGAAGCCTTAAAGAAATACAACGAAACTGACGGTTCATTCACAGATGTAGATTATAGTAGTATTCAGCGTACAAAATGGCCTCCTCTGGAACACGTCGACCGTCTGTACGATTTTGCCTTTGCTTATACAAATTCTAAAAATAAATATTATAAGGATGAAAGCCTCTTCACTAAAATAGAGAAAGGCTTGGAATACTGGCATGAACGTAATCCCTGGTGTCATAACTGGTGGTATAACCAAATAGCAGAACCTCAACGTTTGGGAGTACTACTCATACAACTGCGTATAGGTGAAAAGCACCTGAATACGGAATTGGAAAACAAAATATTGGAAAGAATCAAAACTGACGGAGGCGATCCTGCCGAGTGGACTGGCGCCAATCGTACGGACATTGCCCTGCACTGGATATATCGTGCATGCCTTTCCAAAAATGAAACTGACCTGAAAGTGGCACTCGAGAATGTCTACAATCCTATTGTATATACTACAAAAGAAGGATTTCAACACGACAACAGCTATTTTCAACATGGCAGACAACTTTATATTGGCGGGTATGGGGATGAAATCCTGAAAGGGGTTACCCAAATAGCGATGTATACCAAAGGTACCCAGTATGCAATTCCACAAGACAAGTTAGCATTGCTCAGCAAATTCATGCGCGAAACCTATTATGCTACCATACGGGGGCAATATATGCTATTCGATGTACTCGGGAGAGGTGTAAGCCGCCCCGGCGTCACAAAGAAGATACATACAGCTTTATTCGCCAAACGTATGATTGAATTAGATCCGGATCATGCCAATGAATTTAAGGATATTATCGCCCGTCTGGATGGAAAGCAACCGGCCAACCATGCACTCACGTCTAAGCATACTCACTACTTCAGGGGAGATTATACTCTCCATATACGTCCCACATACGCTTTCGACGTTCGCATGGCATCTACCCGCACTGCACGTTGCGAATATGGAAACGGAGAAAACCTGAAGACTTACTTTATGTCCGACGGATGTACCAACATTGTAGTCGACGGAGATGAATATGCCGAAATCTTTCCTGTCTGGAACTGGGCACGCATTCCCGGTACAACGGCTCCACAACTTGATGAAATTCCCATGGCAGCCAGTGACTGGCAAACTCCCGGAACTTCGACTTTTGCCGGAGGTGTATCAGACAGTTTATACGGAGCATCTGTTTATTCATATACAGATTCCTATGCTGAAATCAATACAAGCGCACACAAAGCATGGTTCTTTTTCGACAATGAAGTCGTATGCCTGGGTGCGGGGATACATTCCACATCACAACATCCCGTATTTACAACAATCAATCAATGCCTGTCTTCTACAGAGAATCCCATAATCTGCCAGAAAGGAAAGCTCTCTGATATCCAAGATGGTACTACCGAGTACACCTCTCCCGAATGGATTCTACACAACAAGATAGGATACATATTGCCAAAGGGGCAACAAGTCTTTGTAGCCAATCAACAACAAGAAGGGAACTGGTACGATATTAACCATACCACTTCCAAAGATATCATCCGAAAAAAGATATTCACACTTGGAGTTAATCATGGTATTACACCTGAGCAGGCCACTTATGCTTATATCGTTGTACCTGGTATCCGGACAGCTGAAAACATGAAGAGTTACCTGCAAAAAAATAATATTGAGATTCTGGCTAATACAGAAAATGTGCAGGTAGTCAGAAATAAGAAAACAGACATCTGGCAGATGATTTTTTATAATGCAGGAGAGTTTACCCACAAAGACATGACAGTAAAGGTAGACAAAGGCTGTGCTCTAATCATCAAAAAGATTGATAAAGATAAAATAAAACTTCATATTGCTGATCCTGCACAGACACAGTCCAACATAACTGTAAAGATTGATGCTCCCAAACGATCAGGAACTATTAATTGCGACTTCAGCAATAGCGATATATATGCCGGAAGAACCCAAACTTTCGATATCCGGCTTAAATAATCAGACCTTATAAAAGTTAACTGACACAATCCCTCAAAAAGAAGTCTCGACCCTGATTGAATCTTTCATCAGGTCGATACTTCTCTATTTCACTTCGTAAACCGGATACAAAAAGGCAGTAACTTCACAGCTACTGCCCTGTTTTTGAAAGAGGAGTTTCCCTTTCTATTAATTACCAAAAAGAATTCAAATTATTTAAGGCGATACAATAACCAAGAACTTTGGAAATCCTTACGGTTTGAGTATTTAGCCTTGAAAGCATCACGTGCATCGGCAGCAGAAGCTCTATCATTAAAAGTACTAACAATTACACGATACATAGCTGCATCTGAATTAAAAGCAACAACAGCATTGTAACCTTCCTTATCCAAGAAGTTTTTCAGGTTTTCAGCATTAGCTTTCACACCAAAACTACCACAAACCACACTGTAATCTTTCAAACCACCTACGCCAGATACTACTTCTACTTTTTCCTGACGTACACCTGCAGTTGCAACCGGAGTGCTTTCCACTACTCTTGCTTCTACCGGAGCAGTAACTGTCGGAGCTACTTCCACTGGTTCAGCAGTCTGAGGTTCTGCCAGTTCCTGTTGTTTTGCCTTTTCATATGCTTTTTTATAAGCGCTTTCACTTGATTTGCAAGAAGAGAATGCCAATGCAATACACAATCCCATTCCTAAAATTGCTAATTTTTTCATAATCATATCATTTTTGTTAATAAATTCTATATCAATATCTTAACTATATTCAATATTTACGGAATATAGATCGTACTCCTTCATGCTCCAAACGGAGGGATGAGGAACTGAGTTCCTCTATCGTGAAGGTCCGTTCTCCATTTTCCCACCCCATATAGAATGCATAACTTTCGTACTCTACACTTTCAGGCAGCAAAATAATAGAAATTTTATCTCCTTTCAAAGAATAATTCCCAAAAAACGTTTGATAACTACCATTTTTCAATAAACAAATGGCAGAAAAACTACCTTTCTGAAAATTATAGAAGATACTATCTTGCCGTTTTATGGAACCATCAGCATATTGATACTGCCTTAACTGCCATTTATTATCTAAATCGCCGTCAACATTACTACAAGCTGCCAGTACAAGCATTACCAACCCGATAATCAGAAATATCTTTCTTTTTCGTATCTTCATGTAGCTAATATTCCGAATAATAGGACAAATGTACGCGGAACAATCAATCTGAACGTTACTCTTATAGTTAAATTAAACTAATCGCACTTTTTTTCCTACGATAGAAACCAGTCCGAACCGTGTCAGCCCCGCACCAAGTACATACCAAGTCCGTACCATCTCCGTGTCTATAGAACCGAATTTGCTACAGAGTTGGTACGGACTTGACACGGAGTTGGTCCCTTTCGAAACTGGATAAGAAAAAATAAATGAAAAAAATATATTCAAAAAAAGAAGCTACGTGAACAACTATTCAAAGAAAAATGTTAGTTTTGTAGTATTAACCTCTTTAAAATTGAAAGGAGAACATTATGAAAGGATTAAATGTACTTGTAGCTTTTCTGGGCGGTGCAGCAATAGGTGCAGCCGTCGGTATTTTATTTGCTCCCGAAAAAGGAGAAGACACTCGTCACAAAATTGCAGAAATCCTCCGTAAAAAGGGAATTCGCCTGAACCGTAGCGAAATGGAAAATCTGGTAGACGAGATTGCAGCAGAAATTAAAGGCGAAGCAGCCGAATAAAACAAAATCTACAAAAAAACAGAGCCACTATGATGTTTGCAGACGATAGAAGTATTGACAACCTCCAGCAGTTATTCATTGAGTTTAAGAAATATCTGAACCTACAAAAAGAATATACTAAACTGGAAATAACTGAGAAACTCTCAATCCTGCTTTCTGCCCTGATATTATTATCAGTGGTTATTATTTTAGGCATGGTGGCACTGTTTTATTTGTCGTTTGCGCTGGCTTATATTTTAGATCCACTCGTAGGCGGACTCATGGTAAGCTTCAGCATCATCGCCTGTTTCCATCTTCTACTGGTTTTATTAGTAATTACCTTCCGCAAAAAACTCATCATCAACCCGATGGTGAATTTTATTGCCGGATTGTTTTTTGATAATGATAATGAAAAATGATACCATCATGAATAATATGCCTGATACTTCTTCCATGACTCTGGAAAGTATTGCATTACAGAAAAAAGAATTACGGAAGAAAATACATGCACAGAAAGAAATCATGACGGATACGGCAAGAGAATTATTTGCTCCGCTTGCACCCGCCGCTGATAAAGGTAATGCTATCATGCGTGCCTTTAATACAGGCATGGCTGTTTTCGACGGATTGATGCTAGGAGTAAAACTAATGAGAAAAGCCAGGAGGATGTTCTCTGCCAAAAGATAAACAGATATTAAAACAAAAAAGCTGCACTTTACAAAGTGCAGCTTTTTTGTTTTAATTCAATTCTAAGATTACAGATACGTTTCAAGCAACTTCACGCCACCTTCTTCCGGAACAATTGTCACTTCCTGTACAACAGCAGGCAGTAACACCGTTTCACCTGCACGAACAGCAATTTCATTCTGGCTGTCGTCTGTGATGTGGCATGCACCTTCTACACAAATGAAAATCACAAATGAATCCAATTCAGAATAGTCACACGTAATTTCCTCCGTCATATCATAGATGGAAGTAGTGAAGTAAGGACTGGCAACCAATTCTACCGGTTCGTTCTTCAAGTGATCGTATTCAGTACGGAAATCATCTTGTACATCGGAAAAATTAATGGCTTCGATAGCCTGAGTAGTGTGTAACTCACGAGATTTACCTTCTGCGTCTTTCCGGTTATAATCGAAAATACGATAAGTGATATCCGAAGTCTGCTGAATTTCAGCCACGAAAGCACCGGCACCAATACCATGTACACGACCGGCAGGCACATAGAATACATCCCCTGGTTTTACATCACACGTTTGCAGCACTTCAGCAAAAGTTCCATTATAAACTCTTTCCTTGTATTCTTTCGGAGTTATCTGCTCAGAAAAACCGGAAATTAACTTTGCCCCCTTATCTGCAGACACCACATACCACATTTCATTCTTACCAAAAGAATTATGGCGTTTTCTAGCCAGTTCATCTCCCGGATGTACCTGAATAGACAAGTCCAATCTGGCATCTATGAACTTTATTAACAAGGGAAACTTTGTGCCAAAACGAGAATAATTCACTTCACCGACAAGTTCATGACGGTATTTTCCCACCATCTCCGGGAGTGTAAGGCCTTTGTCAGGGCCATTGGCAACAACAGACTCATTGTCTTCTACAGCTGAGATTTCCCAGCTTTCGCCTACTCCGGATAGCGTTTCATTCAATTGCTTAAAAGCAATAATCTTGTCGCCTCCCCAAAGCGTCTGCTTCAGAATAGGCTCAAATTTCAAAGGATACATTCGTAGTTTTTGTTAGAGCTTTAAATAAAAATGTTACATTTTTTTAAATTAACGCGACAAACTTACAAAAAATATCAATTCGCCTCGTAAATGTTAAACGCTAAACTTTCCTAAAATGTTCTTCACATTTCAAGATAAACCCTTGGGAGTACGGAAGAATTTCTTTTTATTTGCAAGAAATTTAATTTTATACCATGGATATGATAAACACCGTGTCAACGGAAAGTAACTTGTCTGGTTTGAACAAGGAAGACTTTCAAAAAGATATAAATAACAAGAAGACTGATTTATTTATTCTTAAAAATGCTCAGGGAATGGAAGTTGCAGTAACTAACTACGGATGCGCTATCCTTTCCATTATGGTCCCCGACAAAAACGGGAAGTATGCTAACGTAATTCTGGGACATGACAGTATAGACCATGTAGTCAACAGCCCCGAACCTTTCCTCAACACTACTATTGGACGCTACGGAAACCGTATAGCCAAAGGAAAATTCACTCTTTATGGTGAAGAGCACAATCTGACAATCAACAATGGACCGAATTCTCTACATGGTGGACCTACAGGTTTCCACGCCAGAGTGTGGGATGCAGTCCAACCGGATCCGACGACTGTTGTATTCAACTATACATCCGCAGATGGCGAAGAGGGTTTTCCCGGTAATCTGGAAGTAGAAATGACCTATCGTCTGGAAGATGAAACCAATGCACTGGTTATTGAATACCGAGCTACCACAGACAAGGCAACTGTTGTCAACCTCACCAACCACGGCTTCTTCAATCTGGCAGGTATTGCCAATCCCACCCCTACGGTTCTGAACCACACCATAACTATCAACGCTGATCATTATATTCCCATTGACGAAGTGTCCATTCCGACAGGAGAAATCCTGAAGGTAGAAGGTACTCCTATGGATTTCCGCACACCGCACACAATAGGTGAGCGTATTGATGACAAATTCCAGCAATTAGTGAATGGTGCAGGTTATGACCATTGCTATGTACTGAATAAAACTGAGAGTGGCGAATTGAGCCTTGCCGCTACTTATACAGAACCGGAGAGCGGACGTACCATGGAGGTATACACCACAGAAAACGGTGTGCAACTCTACACAGGAAACTGGCTGGGCGGCTTTACCGGCGCACATGGAGCTACTTTCCCTGCACGAAGTGCCGTTTGCTTTGAAGCACAATGTTTCCCCGATACTCCTAACAAACCACATTTCCCGTCGGCAGTATTGCTTCCGGGCGACGAATACCAACAAGTAACTATTTACAAGTTCGGTGTACAAGAATGAATATAACTAACCTAATTTTATAAACTAATAATTTATTAAAAACCATGACACAACAAAAACAGAACGGTAATCTTGTCGCTATCATTACCATGTTCTTTATTTTTGCGATGATTTCCTTTGTTACGAACCTTGCTGCGCCATTCGGTACAATATGGAGAAATGAGTATGCAGGTTCTAACACTTTAGGTATGATGGGAAATATGATGAACTTCCTGGCATATCTGTTTATGGGAATTCCTGCCGGTAACATGCTCGTTAAGATCGGTTACAAAAAGACTGCATTGATTGCAATGGCAGTGGGATTCCTCGGTTTGTTCACACAATACCTTTCCAGTTTATTCGGAGCAAATGTCGAAGTATTCGCCTTTGGTGAATATGTCATCAAGTTAAACTTCGTCATCTATCTGCTGGGTGCATTCATCTGCGGTTTCTGCGTTTGTATGCTTAACACAGTGGTGAACCCGATGCTGAACCTTCTTGGTGGTGGCGGTAACAAAGGTAACCAGTTGATTCAAACAGGCGGAGCTCTTAATTCTCTGTCCGGTACATTGACTCCTCTTTTCGTTGGTGCTTTGATTGGTACGGTAACTTCCAAGACAGCCATGTCCGATGTTGCTCCTCTCCTCTTCGTTGCCATGGGTGTTTTCGTAGCTGCATTTATCATCATCTCTTTTGTTGCTATCCCCGAACCACACCTTCAGAAAGGTGGAGCTAAGAAAGAAAAATTCTCTCACAGTCCATGGAGCTTCCGCCACACTGTACTGGGTGTAGTTGGTATCTTCATTTATGTAGGTATCGAAATCGGTATCCCAGGTACACTGAACTTCTATCTTGCCGATGCAAGTGATAAGGGTGCCGGAATTCTGACGAACGGTGCCGCTATCGGTGGTGCTATTGCTGCCATTTACTGGTTGTTAATGCTTGTAGGACGTACTGCAAGTAGCGCCATCAGTGGTAAAGTTTCCAGCCGTACACAGTTAATCGTTGTATCTGCTACCGCTATTGTTTTTGTATTGATTGCTATCTTCACTCCGAAAGATGTAACAGTTTCAATGCCCGGTTACACTGTAGGTGAAGGATTTATGATGGCACAAGTACCTGTCAGCGCATTGTTCCTTGTACTTTGTGGTCTTTGTACTTCTGTAATGTGGGGTGGTATCTTCAACCTTGCAGTAGAAGGATTAGGAAAATATACAGCACAAGCATCCGGTATCTTTATGATGATGGTTGTTGGCGGTGGTGTATTGCCTTTGATCCAACAAAGCATCTCTGACTCTGTAGGTTATATGGCCAGCTACTGGTTGATTATCGCAGCTCTTGCTTATCTGCTGTTCTACGGCTTGGTAGGTTGCAAAAATGTAAATAAAGATATCCCAGTAGAGGATTAACGCAATTAAAAGGTATAGGTAATTAATTTATTCACTCATAAATTTGAAAAGATTATGGATATAGAACACGTAAGAAGCCGTTTCATCAAGCATTTTGACGGAACAACAGGAGCAGTTTATGCTTCTCCGGGACGCATCAACCTCATTGGTGAGCATACAGACTATAACGGTGGTTTTGTATTCCCCGGAGCAATCGATAAAGGCATGATTGCTGAAATTAAACCGAATGGCACAGACATTGTAAAAGCTTATTCCATCGATCTGAAGGATTATGTGGAATTCGGTTTGAAAGAAGAAGACGCTCCCCGTGCAAGCTGGGCAAGATATATCTTCGGCGTATGTCGTGAGATGATTAAGCGTGGCGTTGATGTAAAGGGCTTCAATACAGCTTTCTCCGGTGATGTGCCTTTGGGTGCAGGTATGTCTTCCTCTGCCGCTTTGGAAAGTACATATGCGTATGCATTAAATGATCTGTTCGGTGACAACAAGATAGACAAGTTTGAACTAGCTAAAGTAGGTCAGGCAACTGAGCATAACTATTGCGGTGTAAACTGTGGTATTATGGACCAGTTCGCTTCCGTATTTGGCAAGCAAGGCAGCCTTATCCGTCTGGACTGCCGTTCACTGGAGTATCAATACTTCCCATTCGATCCGAAAGGCTATCGTTTGGTATTGGTAGACTCTGTAGTTAAACACGAATTGGCTTCTTCTGCATACAACAAGCGTCGTCAGAGTTGCGAAGCTGCCGTTGCTGCTATCCAGAAAAAACATCCGCACGTAGAATTCCTGCGCGACTGTACAATGGAGATGTTGGAAGAGTCAAAAGCTGAAATCAGCGAAGAAGACTTCATGCGTGCAGAGTATGTAATCGAAGAAATCCAACGCGTACTCGATGTTTGTGATGCTTTGGAAAAAGGTGATTACGAAACGGTAGGTCAGAAAATGTATGAGACACATCATGGTATGAGCAAACTTTACGAAGTTAGCTGCGAAGAACTCGACTTCCTGAATGATCTTGCATTCGACTGTGGTGTAACAGGTTCACGCGTTATGGGCGGTGGCTTCGGTGGTTGTACTATCAACCTGGTGAAAGAGGAGTTGTATGATACATTCATCCAGAATGCCAAGGATAAGTTTAAAGAAAAATTCGGTAGAAGCCCTAAAGTTTATGATGTAGTCATCAGCGATGGTGCTCGCAGATTAGTTTAAAAACATCCAACTCAATTTAAAAGGGCGTCTTCCCATCACGGGGAGACGCCCTTCTCTTTTCAGCCTTTTCAAATAAACTAATCAACTAATCTAACCTTCAGTATATTCTAATATCTAAACCTATTGCACTCCTTCTGTTGTCATCTGAATCCGCTTCATGGTTCCATCTTCATTGTAATACAAACGATCTATGCATACAGAACGTCTATAGCTTCCACCTGTCGGATTAATACCTCCATTGTGATAAATAAAGTACCAGTCACCTTTAAACTCAATAATCGCCTGATGGTTGGTATTGGAATTACCAGCTATTTCATTCAGGATACCTTTATATTCCCAAGGCCCTGTGATACTCCGGCTCATTGCATAGCAAATCTTCTCGGGAAATTCAGACGCATAAGAGAGATAATACCAATCACCACGTTTATGTATCCAAGGAGCCTCCGTAAAACGAGGTATATCCACATGAACAATCGGACCATCCAACTCAATCATATTATTTTTCAGTTTGGCATAATAGCACTGAGTATTTCCCCAATACAGGTACGCCTGCCCGTCATCATCAATAAAGATTGTCGGATCAATGTCATCCCAGTAGATTTTAGTACGTTCCACCGTCATATTATTGGTAATCAGAGCAGAACCACGTGCATCGACAAAAGGACCTAACGGAGAATCTGAAACAGCCACGCCGATAGACTTTCCGGGAATATCCTTATGCTCCACGGTAACATACCAATAGAATTTACCATCACGTTCGATAACCTGACTTGCCCATGCTTCTCCTTTTGCCCAAGAGAAATCCTTAGCTTTCAAAGGTACAGGATGTTCCGTCCATGTCTTCATGTCGGATGAAGAAAAGACACACCATTCATTCAGGAGATAATGTTCAGCAGGTGGAGGACATTCATCGTGTCCGGCATAAATATACACTCTGCCGTCATATACCATCGCACCCGGATCAGCCGTATATTTATACTTGACAATCGGATTTCCTTTCGCTACAAAAGTGGTGTCTTTTTGTGCTGATAGCCCTTGTGAGGCTACCAGTACAAAAGAAACAACCAAAAATCTAACCTTATCTAACCTTACTTTATTCATTAATTTCATCCTTTCTTAAAAATGTAGACAGCAAATGTATTGGGTTCGAGCTCTACCTCCAGTACCTGTCCGTCAATAGAAACCGGAATTTCCTGGGGCTGAATAGCAGATGGCTGTTCAATCGTATTATCTTTATTGGAATCAGTTGAACGAAGCTTTATACAACGACCGTCAGACAATACATCTTGCTTCTTCAATCCTTCAAACTTCAATGATAAGGGCTGAGCTTTATCGGAAGTATTGGCCACTTTCACTATAATCTCTTTTTTATCCTTATCATAAACAGCACTTGCAAACAAGCCATTCTGTCCCTCAGTACCTGCTACAGGCTTTTTATCCATAGTAAGGGAAAGTACGTTGGTGCCTTTATGGTGCCCGTAGAGTTGCTGAACATAGTAACTTACAGTACGTACCGAGTTCAGATTATCAAACCAGATCATATCTGGACGCCATTGCCATCCTTCTACATGAGCAAACAGAGGAGCATAAGTAGCCATGTGTACAATATCGGCATTACGTTCCAATCCCGTCATAAAAGCAGCTTCAAGCAAGGCAGCATTGAAATGGTTCCACTTCTTACCTTTACCATGACAAGCATATTCACCGGCGAATACTTTCGGACCTTTACGGTCATAGTTATCATAACGTGTTCCCTGATTCAGGAACCAGTTCTCAGGACGATAGAAATGTTCATCCACCAGATCCACTTTCAAACGCTTCATTTCCGGCCACAAATATTCAAACTGCTTTCCTTCAGAATCAGGCCCCGAACTTCCGATAATCTTGATATCGGGATAAGCTTTACGGATAGCTTTAATAAATGGTTCGAGATGTTCAGGATATTCCGGTCCCCATTGTTCGTTACCAATACCAATGAACTTCAGGTTGAACGGTGCAGGGTGTCCCATATCTGCACGAAGTTTTCCCCACTTTGTTGTCACATCACCATTGGCAAATTCAATCAGATCAAGAGCATCCTGCACATAGCTATCCAAATCGCAAACAGCCACATGTGCCTCTGCATCAGAATTCTGGAACTGGCAAGACAGACCACAACTCAACACAGGAAGCGGCTCTGCTCCTATTTCCTCCGAAAGCTGGAAGAATTCAAAGAATCCCAATCCGTAGCTTTGGAAATAATCGGGATAGAAACGATGCGGGAAAGTATATTCCCAACGGTTCTCATTCAACGGGCGGTTCTCTACCGGACCTACAGACTTCTTCCAGTCATAGCGTGTAGCTAAATCTGTCCCTTCTACAATACATCCACCGGGAAAGCGGAACACACCCGGCTTGATATCAGCCAAAGCTTGCGCAAGGTCTTTACGCAAACCATTCTCATGTCCCTTCCAGGTATCGACCGGGAAAAGAGAGACATGCTCCAAATCAACCGTACCCTTTGATGCCAGGAAAATACGAAGAGTCGCCTTCGGATCAGTTACACCCGGCTTTAGGATAACCTGATACTTTTTCCATTCTTTCGAATCAACCGTCAATGTCTCAGTAGCAAAAGCATGGTGCTCACCCATAGATTTAGTATCTACAAGTTCAATACGGATTTTTTCGGATGTTCCGCCTTGGGGCAAACGTGCCCAAACAGAGAAGCGATACTCCTCTCCTGCTTTTACACCGATACCGAAGAAACCTTCATTATCCAATCCCGTATGCTTATGCGGATGGCCCGGGTCAGCCAAACGGACATAGTGCGGATTCCTTTCAAAAGGACCGTCATCTTGAAGCGTTACATTACCAAAGGTTTTCCATCCCATCAGATGTTGTGGGAACTCAAACGAACGGTTCTTCACTAACTCGGCATAAAGTCCGCCGTCAGCGGCATAGTTGATATCCTCAAAGAACAACCCATACATAGTAGACTGAATCTCTGCGCCCAGTTTCTTGGTTTGTATCACAAACTCATTGGTTTGTGCCTGAAGCGCCATACCTGCGGTAAGGGTCAGCGCCGCTAATAATCCAGTGTATCTTTTCATGGTTTCAAAATAAAAATTATAATTGGTTATTTAGTTCTTTTTCCCCATACGGAGCGCCCACGGCTATCCAGCCCTGTAAAGAGGACAGTTTCCGTTTCATTCTCCCAGTCGTGCCCTGCAAACACAATCAGGTTCCTCACCACTTCTCCATTGAGTGTCAGTTGTAAGGATTGGTCTTCTTTGGCAAAATCCCAGGTTCCTTGATCTTCTCCTAACTTTCCATCTTTCTCCAGATATAAGAGGTGGGACATGTTCCATTCTTCATCTTGCAGTTCACCTTCACCCCACAATATCTGTCCGGCTTCCAGTTTGCGTTCATACAGAGGTTCCTGTACACGGATAATTTCCCACTCGCCCACTAAATCTGCCGCAGAGAACTCCCGGGGATTACTACCAGCATAACGTTCAGGCGATACGACAGGCCATCCGTCTTTAGTAAAAAAGACTTGTCGCACATGGAGATCCATCATCTGGTTTTGCGGTGACAAGCGTCCCTGATGAGCCATGAAATATTGTCCGTCATCTGAAGTGAATACAGCACAATGCGCTGTGCCCGCCCAACCCGGATGGCTCTTGAAACGGTAAGGAGCTGTCAGGATAGGAAAGTTATTCGTCGTATCTTTCAGCTCTTTTCCGAAGTAATCAATGAACGGTCCTTCCGCTTTGTCTGAACGTCCTACACGTACATTGTAGGTTGTCATTAACGGATCGTATGATACAAACAGATAGTATTCTTTCAAATCCGGATTATAGATAATTTCCGGAGCTTCCAGATTATCCTTTTTATAATTGGCGCGACGGGCTACCAGATGCCCCCTGTCACCATCCAGCATAGGAAGACCGGTTTCCGGATTCAGTTCCACACAATACAGACCACCGAAGAATGAACCGTAATGCATCCACCACTTACCATTTGAAGGATCTACAGTAATAGTGGGATCAATAGCATTCATGGCTGTCGTATCATCTGTCTTAGCAGCACACCCGGCCAACGTCCAAGGACCTTCGGGCGAATCTGATTCTGCCAATCCGATATAGGAAGTCTTTCGTCCAAACGCTGAAACACAGTAATACAATCTATACTTATTATTATAAGGAATGATATAAGGTGCCCAGATATTTGTCGCCCCATGCCCTCCTGCATGAGAGCGTACCCACTCTACCGCTTCCTGCGGAATCTCGGGCAATGCCCAACCCAGAAATTCCCAATTCACCAGATCTTTGGAACGGCGCATCTGAATAAAGCCCAAAGGCACACCCTTTTCTTTTGCTTCTTTACGATTTTCCCGGAAGATAGCATCCGTGGAATACATATAGTAATAATCGCCTATCTTATGGCAAGACGGGTCATGCACGTTGTAGGTTCCCCATAATTGGTAATTCTCCATGGAAGATAATGGAGAGTAATCATCTGCCCACGGATTAGGTGAATCAATAGGGGCAAAAACAGAAGAGGTGCAACCAGCAAACAGGCTGCCCATCAGCAGTACAGCTACGTGTAGTAAGTTTCTCATAATATCAGCAAATAATAAATTCTGTTGCAAAAATACGCCCTGCTGAATACCGGAAGGTGGACAAATGGATATTTAAGGTGGACAATCCAACAATTCTGATTAAAAGAACACACTAAATTTTAAAATAACCGGATAATCTCCTAACTTTGTTTTAATAATACGAAACAATATGAAAGCCCACTCCTTTATATACCTTATTATATATAGTTGTTTTATAATGTCCGTATCCTTACAGGCACAAGAACATTTTGCAGATCGATACAACGTTTCTTATATCACCATGGATGACGGATTACCTCACAATTTCATCGATGACATTTATAAAGACACCCGTGGCTTTCTGTGGATATCCACTGCCGGAGGCGGACTGTCACGTTATGATGGCTATGAATTCATTCATTTCAATCCCAACACTCCTCACAGCAAGCTCAAGAGTAATTTTATCCACAATGTATATGAAGACAGATTCCACCGTCTTTGGATCGTATCCGAAGGAGGCACAGATATTATCGATTTATCTACTCTACAATCTGTAATACCCAATGACCCTAAAGGACTTTTACCCCGGTTTATAAATCACCCCACCTATATCGTCATTCTTGATTCGCAAGGTTGCATCTGGTTGCAATGCGACAATGCACTTCACCGGATAACTTTCGATGCCGAAGGTGGCATAGATACATTATCCACATTAGATTTACCTGAGCAGGATGAACCGGACCTTATATTAAAAGATATCGACGAAGATGGCAAGATATGGACCGGTATCAATGGTACTATCTATAAAATAACCCCGACACCACAGGGACAGTTAGAAAAAAGTTCTATATCAGAGCAACTGACTTTTTGGCCTGGCATATATTTCAAGGACATGATAGCCAAAGAAAATGAAGTCTGGATAGCTACACACATAGGATTGTTCCGTTACAACAAAAGCAACAATACAAGAAAACTGTATGAGAATAATCAGAATGACCCTCATTCTTTATCGCAAAACTATCTGACCAATCTTGCCATCACCGATGATAAACAGTTGATTGCAGGAACTTTACGCGGAGCCAACATCTACAATCCTATCACTGATAACTTCGAACGCCTTACTCATAGTTCAACCAGTAACAGCCTATTGAACAGCAACTTTATTAATTGTATAAGAGTAGACGGGCAACACATTTGGTTCGGCACTGAAAGTGGTGGAATCAATAAACTGACTCCGAAACGCTTGGTGATACACAATTACCAACATGATAAAGAAAATCCCGCAAGCTTGTCCGACAACCCAGTAAATGTCATTTATGAAGATAAAGAAGGCAGTTTGTGGGTAGGCACAGTAGAGGGAGGACTGAATCTGAAAAAACAAGGAACCGAGCAGTTTATCCATTACAGATGGGAACGTGGTGAGATAAGCCATAACTCAGTCAGCAGTCTGGTCAACGACAACCAAGGCCGGCTATGGGTAGGTACCTGGGGTGGCGGAATCAACATAATGAATCCTAAAGCACCGAATCGTCCCCTCCAAGTGATATATACCCACCCGGAAACAGGATTTCCATTATTCTTCATAGCAGTACTCGTTTATGACCCTACCAATAATGGAATGTGGATAGGCGCCAATCGAGGACTCTTTTTCTATGATATGGCAACTCAAAAGTTCATTTCCCCTTTTGCTAACCGTATGGCAGAAAACATCCGCGGTTGTCTCGGCGCCATTATCGACAAAGAAAATAAGCTGTGGGTAGGTTCTACGGAAGGAGTCTACATCATAGATCTTAATACCCGATCTCCCCAGTCAAAGGAAGGAGAATTCCAGCATCGTCACTTAAACTATAAGCTCGATAATCCCCAATCGGGACTGATAGAGAAAATCAGTTGCTTTTGCGAAGCTAAAGATGGTACATTATGGCTGGGCAGTAATGGATATGGCATATATAAACGGATAATTGATAAGCAAGGCAAAGAAAAATTCATATCTTATAATACGGACCAAGGTTTAATCAACAACAATGTACGAAGTCTGGAAGAAGATATCAATGGAAGTATCTGGATAGGAACTAATAACGGACTTTCCTGCTTCCACCCAAACGAGAACCGTTTCACCAATTACACCAAACAGGATGGCTTTCCGGATGCACTATTCTATTGGAATGCCTCATACCGTTCTTCGGACGGTACACTCTATTTCGGCAGCGTAGCAGGACTGACAGCCATCGATAGCAATCTGCCTGTTGTTACTGTTCAACCTGCCAACATACGCTTCACGCGGTTGAGAATCGGAAATGAAAATATCCTGCCCGGCAATAAATATCTCCCCAAAGACATTGCCGTAACTCAAGAAATAAAACTCCATGAGAAAGAGAAGTCCTTCTCGTTGGAATTCTCCGCCTTGAATTTTGAACCGGATAATACAGCCACTTATAGCTACCGCCTACTTGGTTTTGAAGACAAATGGATACAGGCACCCGGAAACAGACGGTTTGCAAGCTACACCAACTTGCGTCCGGGTAGCTATACCCTACAAGTGAAATATACACCTGATGGAGGAGACGGGACAGAGAACATGGCAGAGCTAAAAATCACCATCCTACCCTATTTCTATAAAACAACTTGGTTCATATTGCTTCTTGTAGTTTTGGCACTACTTGCCACTTGGCAAACTTACCAATGGCGCATACGAAACTTCAAACGCCAGAGGGAGTTATTGCACCGCACTGTAGAAGAACGCACCTACCAACTGGAACAACAAAAACAATTATTAGAGAACCAGACGGAAGAACTCTCCCGACAGAACAGGATGCTGACACTGCAAAACGAGAAAATCACCCGGCAAAAAGTACAATTGAGCCGTATGGCACGCAAAGTACAAGAATTGACATTAGACAAGATAGCTTTCTTCACTAACATAACGCATGAATTCCGGACACCGATAACTTTAATTATCGGCCCTATCGAGCGTGCACTAAAACTAAGTTATAATCCGCAGGTAATAGAACAGTTAAACTTCGTGGAACGTAACTCCAAATATCTGCTATCCCTTGTCAACCAACTGATGGATTTCCGGAAAATAGAATCCGGTAAGCTTAATATCGTTGCGACAAAAGGTGACTTTGTGAGTTTTATACATTCATTGCTTACTCCTTTTGAAGTATTTGCCGGAGAACGGAATATTTCAATAAAACACTATTTCCACATGAAAAGTTCCGAAATCTTCTTTGATGAAGAAGCGATGCACAAGGTTATTACCAATCTGCTAAGCAATGCCATTAAATTTACACCGGATGGCGGAAGCATATCCATATATATAGCCACCCTTCCGGCTAAAGACGATAAAGAAGAAAAACTTTATCTCTGCGTCAGTGACACGGGAACAGGTATTCAAGAGCCAGACACCGAACAAATATTCAACCGTTTCTATCAATCCAAGAAGCAAGCGAAATATCCTGTATACGGCCAAACGGGTACAGGAATCGGGTTATATCTTTGCAAACGCATCGTGAAGATGCACGATGGAGAAATCTGCGTTCGTAATAACCATACTATCGGCTGCTCCTTCCGCATCCTACTCCCACTTCCAAAAGAAGAAAACATAAGCGACCAACTGATCGTTGATAACAATATACCACCAGCAGCAACAACGGAAAAGAATGAATTACCCAAAGAACGGCTGGCCCTGACCATTCTTGTAGTGGAAGATAATGCAGACATGAGAGGATACATCCGTTCCATTCTCCGTGATTATTATAATGTACTCGAAGCTACCAACGGGGCAGAAGCCCTTGATGTATTGAACAACCAGTCGGTAGATTTTATCATCAGCGACCTGATGATGCCCGTAATGGATGGTATAGAGCTATCGCGCCGGGTCAAAGAAGCATTTGCCATCTCACATATCCCCTTCCTGATGCTGACCGCAAAGACCTCACCAGAAACCCGACTGGAAAGTTACCGCACGGGCGTAGACGAATATCTGCTAAAACCTTTCGATGAAACTCTGTTACTGACCCGTATCGAAAACATCCTAGATAATCGCAGACGCTACCAACGGAAGTTCAAGACGAACATGGATGTGGAAGCACTGAATATAGAGGAGGAATCCGGTGACAAGAAATTCATCAACCAAGTGATGGAAGCCATAAAAGAACACTATAAAAACCCTTACTTTGAAGTAAGTGATTTCAGTGAGGCCGTTGGAGTCAGCAAAAGTCTGCTGAATAAAAAGCTTCAAAGCCTCATCGGGCAATCTGCGGGACAATTCATACGTAACTACAGATTAAACACCGCCCGGGAACTACTCCTCAAAAACCGGGAAACAAAACAGATGAATATTGCTGAAATAGCGTATGAAGTAGGCTTTAATGACCCCAAGTATTTCGCCCGCTGTTTCAGCAAGCAGTTTAATACGACACCAAGCGCATTGCTGAATGAAGAAGAGTAAGGTCGGCGGATTACAAATCCGCCGGAACGGGACAAAGATATTGACACTATTAGAATAAAAACATATATAACCCTTGTTGTCAAACATACCATTATCCCATTGAGAAGTACCTGTGAGCATGATTAAAAAGGGTGTAGCCTTAAGGTCGGGATGGCTACACCCTTTCCCCTATATGGCTACACCCTTTGGTGGTTAGGGCTACACCCTTTTGGCGTCTTCCTTACCTACGTTTTCTCCTGTTTTCTTTTTATTTACAGTACAATAAGCCTGAAGTATCGTAATATATACTGAAACCGAATTATAATTGTAATTTTCACACTTAATATTCATTTGTCCACCTCAAATATTCATTTGTCCACCTCAAATATTCATTTGTCCACCTCCAAAACACCTTTTGAGCTTACTTTTGCATCACTACTTAAAATATGAATGTAGTATAACTAATATTGTTAAACCATTAATATCTGTATTATGAAGACAAGAAAATGGCCGGTACCCATTCTGGCGGCATTTACAGTCCTTTCATTTTGGGCCTGCGAAGATTGGGGGCAAATGGATCCTCCGGCAGGAAATCAGAAAAATCCCAAATTAGAGCAAGTCGCGAAGATTACTTTTGAGGATAAAGATTTTGATCCTCAAAGCCTCAACTATTATGCCTACGAAGGTGGAGACATAGCTGAGATTGAAGACGACAATGTACACGGTAAAGCACTTCACCTACCTGATGGCTATGCCCGTATGTTCAATCCACTGAATAGCGTGGAAGTACAAAATGGCGTGTCACTGACATTCTGGGTGAAGCAGGCACTCCGCATTGACGAAGAAACGGAAGAAGAGTTGGAGCCGGACTTGGTCGGTGCCCTCTTCTCTTTCCAAAACAGCAACGGTACACAGCGCATGTTCCTCACCGCCAACGGCTGGCTGAAGTATGAAGGTGTGGACGGTGAATACGAGGTCAACAACCCCGAAACGAACAAAGTATCCAAAAATCCATTGCTGTTACCGACCGGAGAATGGCACTACATGGCCATCACTGTCCGCAATGACGGTTATAGCATCCACGTGGATGGCAAACAACGCATTGACAAGACTGTACAAAAATCAAACTTTGACTTCGGAAAAATTGTACAGTTCATGGCCGGTACACCTTATATATATATAGGTTATGGTTCAGATTCTCCCACACAAGAGATGTGGATAGACGATATCTCAATTTACCGCAACCAAATTACCGACAGCCAATGCCAGATGCCGAACATAGGAGAGGGAGCATTCGAATATCTTGTGGGTGACCCCATCATCACTGTAGGTGCAGAAGATAATTCAGCAGCTTGGTGGACAGTATTCTCCAATTATTTCAGGATGCCCGCCGACGGTAACATGAAATTCAAATTCACCAACTACACCAGCGGTGCTGGCAACTGGAACAACTGGTGCTTCTGTCTCTGTACCGATGCCGAGCGGGATGGCAATGGTTATGCCGAATACTTTGTTATCCGCTCCGACCTTTACGGATGGGGCGACAGTTATGCCTCAGGTACATGGACTAATGAGGGCTACGGTGACTGGGATGCATTCCGTGCTGACATGGAAGGTGCAGAAGTGACTGTGACTGTCCAACGCAACGGAGCAACGGCAATTGTAGAGGCAATAGCCAAAGCCATCAACGGCAACGTATACAAAGAAACTTTTACCACCACTTGCGGTGACGGTACACAAGTAGTTCGCGGCTTCTTTATAATGGATGGGTCACACATAGTATTCGACACTGAAGAAACCGCAGCGTTGACCACAGTGCCACTGACAAAGACTACTATTGGTGCCGAAGACTGTTCGGCTGCCTGGTGGACAGAATTCTCAGACTATTTCCAGATCCCCGTCGGACAGAATCTGCATCTCGAATTCGAGAACCATACCAATGGCATCGGCAACTGGAACAACTGGAATCTCTGCCTCTGTACCGATGCCGAGCGGAATGGCAATGGTTATGCCGAATACTTCGTCATTCGTTCCGATCTTTACGGATGGGGTGACAGTTATGCCTCGGGTACATGGACCAGCGAGGGGTACGGTGACTGGGATGCTTTCCGTGCCGACATGGAAGGAGCCACAGTAGTCATTGACATCCAGCGTAATGGTACTACGGTAACAGCCATTGCGGTAGCTACCAGCAAAAATGGCAATGTGTATAAAGAAGCTTTTGTGACAGACTGCGGTGATGGAAACCAGACAGTACGGGCATTCCTTATTGTGGATGGAGCTCATCTCAAGATGGATAATTCAAATTGCTATCTGTACACTCCGTTATTCAAGTAATAACCTCTATAAACAAGAATATATTATGGACAATAAAACAATCACAATATCAACAGCCCCACGTTTGGCGGGTATGCTGCTGGCATTCGTCTTCCTACTGGCAGGACAAATGTTGTTCGCCCAGTCAAAGCAAGTTACAGGTGTCGTAAAAGACGTCACCGGAGAAACTGTCATAGGTGCCAGCGTAGTTGAAAAAGGTACTGCCAATGGTACTATAACAGATTTTGACGGAAATTTCAAATTAACAGTAGGCGACAAAGCCGTGTTGCAAATCTCTTTCGTCGGTTATCAGACGCAAGAAATCAACACAGTAGGCAAGACTTCTTTTGTCGTGACACTGAAAGAAGACTCAGAAATGCTGGAAGAAGTTGTGGTAGTGGGTTATGGTGCACAGAAAAAGGAAAGTGTTGTGGGAGCTATCTCGCAAGTATCTTCCAAGGAGTTGCTCCAATCTCCTGCCGCCAACGTATCCCAAGCCATTGCCGGTAAGATATCAGGTGTCATCACATCACAGACTTCCGGTGCTCCCGGTTCGGATGATACACAAATCTATATCCGTGGTCGTGCTACATTTGCCGGTGATGCCCAACCACTTGTATTGGTAGATGGCGTGGAACGCGAATTCTCACAGATAGCCCCGGACGATATTGAGACGATTTCAGTATTGAAAGATGCTTCGGCAACAGCCGTTTATGGTGTACGTGGCGCAAACGGCGTTATGTTGATTACGACCAAACGTGGTAGAGAACAGAAACCGGAAGTAAGCCTGACCGCCAACTGGCAGATACAAAGTCCAACGCGCACGGATACTTACCTGAACTCTTACCAGTCTGTCAACCTGCTGGAAGAAGCCCTCGCCAACGACGGACTTCCTTCACAGTTCTCTGCCAACGACTTGGAAATGTATCGCAGATCGGTTGCCGGCGAATTGAGCGGCTTAGAGGCAATGCTATATCCCAATGTAGACTGGTATGATGAGGTATTGAAGAGTTCTTCTCCCGCACAACGTTATAACGTCAGTGTACGTGGCGGTACAAAACGTATGCGCTATTATGCTTCCGGTGAACTATACGACCAAAAAGGGTTGATTAAGAATTTGAGTAATGACAAATATGGCAATTCTTCAAGCCCAAGCTTCCGTCGTTATGCATTCCGCGCTAATATGGACTTGTTCCTGACGAAAGATTTGACTTTCTCTGTCAACTTCGGTACTCGTTTTGAAGAACGTAAAGGTTCCAATACGACTGAAAGATCTGATTATAGCCAGATATTCTATGAAATGAACCACACCCCCGGATGGCTTTTCCCTGTATCTACAGTAGTACAAAACGGTGAAAAACAGGAAACTATCTATGGTGGTAGCTCACAGTATCAGAAAAATATCGTAGCATCCCTGACCAAAGGCGGATATTACAAAGCTACAAATACCATCAATGAAACCAACTTTATCCTTGATTACAAGATGGACTGGCTGACTGAAGGATTAAGCGTAAAGGGTATGGCTTCATTCGACTATAACTCCTACGACAAAACTCTTTACCAGGCCACTTTCGCCACTTACGAGCTGAACAACCGCGATGATTTCGGAAATATCGATGCTTACAATCGCTTCGATGCTGATGGCGAATTAGCAGGTAGCAAAGATTCTTACACAATCTATAAGCTTTACATGGAAGCGCAAATCAACTATGCCCGCAAATTCGGCAGACATGATGTAACAGCTATGGTGCTCTACAATCAAAATGACTATCGCTATAGAGCTGATCTTGCCAAGCGTTATCAAGGTCTGGTAGGTCGTGCCACTTATGGCTACGACGATCGTTATCTGGCAGAGGTTAACTTCGGTTACAACGGTTCGGAAAACTTCATGAAAGGCAAACGTTTTGGTTTCTTCCCCGCTTTCTCTTTAGGTTGGCGCATCAGTAATGAATCTTTCATGGAGAACACTAAGGAGTGGTTGAACAACCTGAAGTTGCGTGCTTCTTACGGTCAGGTAGGTAACGATGTATATACCGTAGGCGGAGTGGCACAACGCTTCCTCTATGAAGAGAAATGGAGCCAGATCAGCAATGACTATATGTTCGGCACCAGTGGTAAGTCCGGCATCTACGAAACACAATACCCTAACTATGGCGTTACTTGGGAACGTGCTCACAAGTACAATGTCGGTTTAGAGTTCGGATTATGGAACGGATTACTGAATGGTAATATCGATCTTTTCCATGAAAAGCGTAACGACATCCTAACCAACTACCTGACACGTCCTGAATGGGTAGGCGTAACAATGGCTGCCGGTAACTTGGGTGAAACCGTAAACAGCGGTTTCGAGATTGAGTTAAAGCATAATAATCATATCGGAAAGGAGTTTCAATACAACGTTGGTCTGACTTTCTCTCATGCCAAGAATGAAATTAAGAATATGGATGAGCCAGCACTAAAAACAGACTATCGCAAGCGCGAAGGTCATCCTATCGGTCAGTACTACGGACTGGTATGCGACGGCTTCGTAACTGCTGCCGACGTGGCTGATCCTAATTTCCCGACATCAACCTTTGGTAATGTACAGGTAGGCGATTTGAAATATCGCGATATGAATAATGATGGTTTTATTGACGAACGAGACGAAACATTCATTGGTTATAGCGATGTACCTGAAAATACGTATGCACTTACCTTGGGATGCAATTACAAAGGCATTGGTTTCAGTGTGATGTTCCAAGGTGTTGATCACGTAAGTCGTTATTATGATGCAGAAGCTATGTATGCCTTCGTCAGTGGCGGTAAAGTGAAAGAACACCATCTGGATCGTTGGAATCCTACTAAATCGGAATCCGAGAATTTGGCAAGTGCCAAATATCCATTGCTGCACTACGATAGTTACGGTGACCACAACCAACGCCAAAACTCCTTCTTCCTGAAGAACGGTGCTTTCATGCGTCTAAAGAACATTGAGTTGAGCTATACATTGCCTACCAAATGGATAGAAAAAGTAGGCATGAGTGACTGCCGCCTCTATGTAAACGGTAACAACCTCATCACTTGGGATCATTTGGATGATCTGTGTGACCCGGAAAGTAACGGTTCCAACCGCTATCCGATTATGAAGACTGTGAACTTTGGTGTAAACATTAAATTCTGATAAAATGAAGAAGACATTATTATATGGCATATTTGCCCTGAGCATCGCCTCTGCCACACTTACTTCCTGCGAAGATATGTTTGGAGGCTTCCTCGACAAGCAGCCCAGTAATGAGTTGACGGGCGAAGAAGTATTCAGCGACTGGAACCTAATGTTACAGTTCCATTACGATACCTACAACTTTCTGCGCCACGGTGCTTGCCGCATCAATAATTCATGGCTGGATGCTGCTACAGACCTGGCAGAAACCAGTTACGCGACCGGTGGTGTGCGTACAACATTCAATATAGGTAATTATTACGGCAACGGCGGAGCATCCGAACTAAGCGGTACTTGGGAACATTATTACCGTGGTATTCGCAAATGCAACATGATACTTACACGCATAGAAAGCGTCCCCAAAAGTATAGACCTGAAAGAAGATGAGTATATCAAACACAAAACTTATATCATCTCTGAAGCGCGTTTCTTGCGTGCTTGGTTCTATTGGGAACTCTTCCTACGTTACGGTCCTATTCCTATAGTAACAGAAGTACTCGACCCTAATGGTGATTTATTGAGTAATTATACAAGCCGTCCAAGTATAAAGGAATATGTTGTTGACTTTATTCTAAAAGAACTGAGCGAATGTGAAAAAGGTCTAATGGTTTATGAAGATGCTTCAGACAAAGATGTTGCAGGACGTATCGGACAACCTATGGCTCGCGCGCTTTATAGCCGTATTATGCTGTATATGGCAAGCCCGCGCTACAGTAGCGAATCAAGCATCACGTGGCAACAGGCAGCCGATGCAGCAAAAGGTTTCATCGAAACCTACGGCGGTAACTACTCGTTGATGCAAGGTACGGACTCAAAGACAGCATTAACCAATGCCTGGTTGTTGACTCCATACGAAGAAAGCAACAAAGAAATGATCTTCTATCGTAACGATGGAACCATCTCATGGAATAACATTCGCTATGATGTCCCGGTAGGTGAAGGAGGTAATGGCGGTCTCTGCCCGTCCCAAAACCTAATAGACATGTATGACATGATTGACGGTAATTCTCCTTTTCAGGAGTACGACGAAACCGGCGCTCCGGTTTATAACGGGGTTAATCCGAGCGTCAACGCCGCAAGTGGTTACAGCGATGCCAATATGTGGGCCAATCGTGACGGACGTCTGGCAGCTTCCATTCTTTATAATGGTGTATCCTGGGGAAATGGAGTAATCAATGTTGTCAAAGGACAACGTGATAATCCTGTAGGAAATGCTAACGCTACCCCGACCGGCTATTATGTACGCAAATACATGCCGGAAACCATCCTGAGTGCAAACCATAGCGGTAATTCACGTCGCCTCTGGACAATTATCCGTTATGCGGAAATTCTACTGAATTATGCCGAAGCGCTGAATGAAGTACAAGGTCCTTGTAAGGAAGTATACGACCAACTCGACCTAATTCGTCATCGCGCAGGCATCACCGGTAATGTTGCCAACCGTGCAGATCTGAACACCAAAGAGAAAATGCGCAACTTCATCCGCAAAGAACGCACGGTAGAATTGGCATTCGAAGAACATCGCGCATGGGACGTACGCCGCTGGAATGTAGCAGAAGAGGCATTGGGACGCAATATCATCGGCATCGATGTAGCTGCCAATGGAACCATCACCCGCAAAGTGGCCCAAGAACGCGTGTTCCAAAAGAAGATGTACCTCTATCCTATCCCTGAAGGTGAATACTGGAAAACAGGAATTGAAAACAATCCGGAATGGTAATCCTTAAATCAAATATAGAATATGTATAATTTGAATCATATCATAAAGAAAATAACCGGAGCAGGCAAAGCCTTGCTGCTGGTAACTTTACTCCTTGCCACCGGCGCTGTCTGGGCACAGAACACACAGACGTTGAAAGGCCGTATTGTGGACACGGAAGGCAATCCTATTGCCGGAGCCGTGGTGAATGTAGCCGAAGAAAGCCGCATCGTCCTCTCCGACGAGAACGGGTACTTCAGTTTGAAGAATGTAAGAGCGTCGGATGAAATATGCATCAGCAGCGTGGGATATAAGAATGCACAAGTAGCGGTAGACTTTAATGAAGGTTTCAAGATTGAACTGGAATCAGACCTTGACGAATACCTCCACACTACTCCTATTGCATTTGGACGTAAAGCCAAAAAGCTGGTTACCGAATCAACCTCTGTAGTAACCGGTGAAGAATTGCAAAAGCATCCTATCACAGTGCTTCAGAATGCATTCACCTCTACCGTTACCGGTATGGAAACTTACGAATGGTCCAGTGAACCGGGATGGACGGAAACAGCCATGTATATCCGTGGTATCCGTACCATGAACACCGGCGCACGTGCTCCGCTGGTTATAGTGGATAATATGGAACGTGACCTTTCTTTCCTCGATGCGTTCCCTATTGAGAACATCACCATCCTGAAAGATGCTGCTGCTACTGCTATTTACGGCATGCGTGGTGCCAATGGTGCAATCTTGGTAACTACCAAACGCGGTAGTGCCGGAAAGACGAATATCGACTTCACGCAAGAGGTAGGTTTCCAAATGTTGAGCAACAAGATGGAAAACCAGAATTCCTATAACATGGCTCTGACACGCAACCGGGTGAAATATTTGGATGGTCAGGATCCCATGTACACCGACGAACAAATTGAAATGTACCGCCGCGTATGCAACGGAGAAACACTGGAAGGTATCGACCAATACAGATACTTCAATACCAGTTGGGCCGACGAACTTTATCGCGAAACAGCTCCTATGTACAAGACTAACCTGCAAATCAGTGGTGGTAACGAACGTGCCCGCTATTATGTTTCATTCTCTTACCTCCGTCAGGAAGGCATGTGGAATGACAAGTGGACTAATTATAATAAGAATTATAATACCGGCCATACGCTGAACCGCTGGAACTTACGTTCGAACATCGACATTGATGTAACCAAGCACCTCAACGTATCTCTTGACTTAGGTGGACGTATCGACAACATTACACAACCCACAGAAAGTGTATTCAATCTGGCTACATTCGGAGTAGTTGAAGCCAACCCTATGGAACCGGTATACACACCGAATGGTCAGATCTACGCCTCCAGTACCGCTAACAATGCAGGTCGCTACCTCGCCGCTTCGGGTCAGGAAAAGAACCGTCGTCGTAATTTGTATTCTACACTGAACGTCAACGGTGACTTAAGCCCCATATTGAAAGGTCTGAAAGTGAATGCAACCATTAGTTTTGATTCCTATGAAACGTTCGAATCCACTCAAAGGAACAGTGTTAATTCATATAACTATGATTATATGAATATGGACGTAACCGATCCGTCACAATTCAAATATACGCAGTACACTACGTATTCCGCATTGAGTGATCCGACTCCTAACCAGCGTGAGTTCTACTACAATCTGAACCTAATGGGAGGTTTAGGTTACAGCAACAAATTCGGTCAACACACCGTTGAAGCCCGCGCATTCGCTCGCGCTTACCGTAACCAATCGAACGGATATGCATCTTCCAACCGTTATCTTTCATACAACGGACAAGTAACTTACGACTACGCCAACCGTTATATCTTCTCTGGAAACATCTCACGTATGGGTTGTGATAATTTCAGGGAAGACCAACGTTGGGGAACTTTCTACGGTGCATCCGCAGGTTGGGTAGCTTCCGAAGAGCCTTGGCTGAAAAATAAAAATATCAACCTCTTGAAACTTCGCGCTTCTTACGGTCGTGCCGGACAATCGACCACAGGTGGAGGTCGTTACGCTTATCAAAATACGTATGGTTCCGCTACCGGTTACGGTTTTGGATATTCCGGTTCTTACATCAACGGATTTGCGGAAACAATGGCTGGTAACGCCAATAACAAATGGGAAATCTCGGACATGCTGAATATCGGGTTGGACTTCGACTTCTGGAATAAAAAGATCTATGGTTCGGTAGATGCTTTCCAAGAATGGCGTTCTAACATTCTGGTTACTCGCACCAGTGTACCTTCTCTTTTAGGAATCTCCGTAGCAAAAGACTCATACGGAAAAGCTGAAACGAAAGGTTTTGAAGTTACACTCGGACATCGTCATCATATTGGTGATTTCAACTACTATATTGAAGGTATGTTAACCTACAATACGAATAAGATTACTGAAATGGACGAAACAGAACCTAACGTGGAATGGCAACGTAAAACAGGCAATCGTATCTATGACTACACTTCTGTAGCCGGTTTGTATGAAAGTTCATTCAACAACGGTGTCGGCGGTTGGAACCGTTACAAATTCATTCAATGGGCCAGCGACGCCAACCTGATTGCAACCAGCCAGCAGGATGCTATTGACCATCCGGAAAAATATCCGTATAATGCAGCCTCCAATGGTACACAGAAACTCGGTACAGCCGTATTCAAAGATTTAAATGGCGACCGCCAGATTGACTCTAACGACATGATACCGGATACATACACCATTATCCCCGAGTTGATTCCGACCCTTAACTTCGGTTTCGAATGGAAAGGTTTCGATGCCCGTGCCGTATTCACCGCTTATCTGAACCGTGATGTATTCTTGTCTCCGGCTGTTGCCTGGTCAGGATGGGGTAATCAAGGTACCCACGAAGTGGTAAAAACATGGGGTTACTATACAGACGATCCGCTTGATCCGCGCAACGTGAATGCAACCTATCCTCGTCCTACTTACGGTAGTTATAATGCCATCGACAGTGACCGCGATACGGGAACTTATCAGAATGACATTTGGATTGTAAACGGCAACTTCTTGTCACTCCGCAACGTCGAAGTAGGTTATTCATTACCCAAACGGTTGATTGCAAAGGCCAACCTGACCAAGTGCCGTCTCTACTTCAGCGGATATAACCTCTGCACATGGAGCAGCGTACCCGATGGTTGTGACCCGGAAAAACCGATGAGCTACGTATGGTGGTATCCAAAAACCCGGACATTTACATTCGGTATAAACATTGGTTTCTAATATGAAAAACAGAGAAATATGAAAAAGATATTCAAATATATGGCAGCCGCACTGCTGGCTGTAAATTTCACCTCTTGCAGCGACTTCTTAGACAAAGAGGTAGACTTGACCCTGGATGCGGAACAGGTGTTCCAGAAATTTGAGAATACCCGCGGCTATCTGGCAAATATATATACCTACCTACCGGATGCGTTCGTAGGTTATACAGATGGCCAGTTCCGTGGTGCATCACGCGACTGTATGACGGATAATGCACTCTCTTTCTGGAGTGTACATTACTATCACAGTGTATTGACAGACGCTTATTCCGCAACCAAACATTCGTTTGCAGAAGATTTCTGGCCAAAGAACTTCAAAGGCATCCGTGCCGCCAACAACTTTCTGAAGTATGCCCGCGAAAGCGTTGTGAAGAATACTGAAATGGAGGGTGACGACAACCGTTTGTACGACCGTTACATGGCTGAAGCCCGACTGCTCCGTGCCATCTTCCACTTCGACCAGGCCAGTTGGTTCGGCGATATCCCCATCGTAGGTGAAGATGAGAACGGCGAGCCCATCATTTTCGAATACACCAATCCGGAACAAATGAACATGGCACGCACCAATTGCGCCGATGCACTGAAATGGATTGCTGACGAATGTGATAAGATAAAAGACGTGTTGCCTTTCCGGTATGCACAGGAAGAGCTGAACTGGGGACGTGTGAACGGTGCTGCAGCGTATGCATTGAAAGCAAGAGCATTGTTGTACAGAGCATCACCTTTGCACAATCCTAACAATGACGCTTCCCTATGGAGGGAAGCTGCAACGGCTGCAACAGACTTCATCACGAAAAACAGAACCCAGAGCAATCCGTACAGACTGTATACTACGGCAGATAATGATACGGACAAGAACTATTATGAATGTTTCGTTTCCACGCCTCACCTGAACAACGAGTATATCTTGAGCCGTTCAGAATGGCAAACCCGTGAAATTGAACTGTTCCTAGCTCCCTGCGGATTCAGTGGTAGTGTAAACTCAACCGGACGTACCAATCCGACACAGAACTTGGTGGATAGCTATGAAACTAAAAATGGTCTTCCTATAGATAAAGATCCGTCTTACGATCCGCAGAATCCGTACGCCAACCGTGACCCACGTTTGGAGCAAACCATTCTGCACCACGGTTCTATCTGGGGAGATGCAAAACAAGATGAAGAACGTGAAGTAGATGTTACTTATGGTTCCGGCAAAGATTATCATGAACTGCACGGTGGAACACTCACCGGATACTATACTAAGAAGTTCCTGAATAATATGTCGTTCAAGAGTCCGACTACTTATACACACGCCTGTCCTATCTTCCGCTATGCCGAAGTATTGCTGAATGCTGCCGAAGCCATCAACGAAGCTGAAGGTCCGGACAATGCTTATCAATATGTGAACGAAGTGCGTGCCCGTGTAGGCATGCCACCCTACAGTGGAATGAGCCAGTCGCAGCTTCGCGAACGTATCCGCAACGAACGCCGCATCGAACTTTGCTTCGAGGACCATCGTTTCTTCGACGAGCGCCGCTGGAAGTTATTCGAAAGCAAAAGTGCCGCCAGCGAAAAGAATCTGCCCTACTACCAGCAGGTTTATAACCTTTACGGTGTAGCTGTAACTCCGGGGCAAAGTACGGTGTTCAATTACGGTCCGGCGGAAATGCACCAATCACGTGCTTTCAACAGTCCGAAAAACTACTACTTCCCCATACCGGATGCCGAAATCAAGAGATTGCCTAACTTAGGACAAAATCCCGGCTGGGAAATGCAATAAAAAAATAAACTCATTAAAACTCCGAAAATATGAAACTTAATAAATGGTTAAGTATACTAGTGGTAAGTTGCTCACTGCTAATCGGTTTTACCGCTTGTGACGACGATGATAACGATTACGGTGAACTCTCACTCGGTACTCCCGTACTGACCGAGATTGCAGCCCCTACTGCCATAGCAACTTCTGATGTAATGGTCAGTCAAAAAGATCTGGATGAAGGCACTATCAGAGTAATGGCCTATGGTTTCTGCTATGATACCTCCAAGAATCCTACCATCTACAGTGCCACAGTGAAAACTCTTCCTGAGAATGGAAAGATGGAAGCAACTCTGACTGAGTTGGCAGACAATACTGTATATTATGTACGGGCTTTTGCTACTCTTTACCCTAATGGAGTAGTTTATTCGCCTGAAGTGGAAATGACTGTAGGAGTAACAGAACCGGAAACACCTTCTGAAGAGACACCTACTGAATAAAACTATATTAATTACGAGTTACAATTATAAAAGCAATGCTTTTAAATTGTAACTCGTAATTTGTTTCTCTATAGTACTAATTTACCAATAACAATTTACTTATGAAGTTCTTCAAGTGGACCCTATTACTCTTCAGTTATTCAGTTTTATCAGGAGCGTGCAGCAGCGAAAGCAATGAGCCTGACATAGACGAGACAACTATTTCCATTTCGGCACCATCTGTGTCAAATGTTACGGAAGATAGAGCAACTATAATTGCGACTATCACAACAAATACCCCATCCGCTATCTTAAAGAAAGGTATTTGTTATGATACCCAGTCTAATCCGACCATTTCCAACCGGACTGTTGAAATGAGCAGCGCAGGTCTGTCACTCAACCTGACCATAACGGAACTTGAGCCTGAAACTAAATACTATGCCAAGGCTTTTGCTACTGTAGCCAATGGAAATCCAGTCTATTCAACAGAAATTTCATTCACAACAGCAGCCCGCAGCATTACTTCCGAATTGGATAAATACATAGCTCCTTCCTATCCTGATGATTATACCAGCATTGCAGACTGGAGCAACAGAAGCCAATGGAATTTAGCCAATGTACATGACCCCAGTATAGTACTAGCTGAAGACGGTTATTATTATATGTATCAGACGGATGCCTCGTATGGCAATGCGCATGAATACGGCGGACATTTTCACTGCCGTCGATCCAAAGACCTCGTGAATTGGGAATACATGGGAGGTACCATGAACTCACTACCCGGCTGGGTGATTCCTAAATTGAACGAAATACGCAAAGCCATGGGGTTGAATGAAGTTCAGCCTGCCATAAATACCTTTGGTTATTGGGCACCTTGTGTCCGGAAAGTCAGAAACGGGCTTTACCGCATGTACTATTCCATCGTATGCCCGGGCTTGCTCAACGGTGAGAACACTTGGGGCGAACGTGCCTTTATCGGCATGATGGAAAACACCGACCCTGCCAATAATGGAGGTTGGGAAGACAAAGGATACGTCATCACAAATGCCTCTGATAAAGAATTAAATTTCAACGTCAAGCCCGATGACTGGACAAATTGCTATTATAAATGGAATGCAATCGACCCCAGTTATATTATCGACAAAGATGGCAAGCACTATCTGGTTTACGGCTCATGGCATAGCGGCATAGCGGCGCTGGAAGTAGATGCAGCCACCGGAAAGCCACTGAATACATTGCCCAAGCCTTGGGGAACGGAAGAAGATATAGCTCCTTACGGGCAACTACTCGTCACCCGCCAAATTGGGAATCGCTGGCAGGCATCCGAAGGACCGGAAATCATTTATAATCCAAACACTGGATATTATTACCTGTTCATGGCTTATGATGCATTGGATGTACCTTATAACACACGCGTGTGTCGTTCTCAAAGCATTCTGGGTCCTTACTTAGGCATTGACGGAACAGATCTCACCAGATTCGGCGGCGAAATGCTCCCCATCGTTACACACCCCTACAAGTTCAGCAACAGCAACGGATGGGTAGGTATCGCTCACTGTGCTATTTTTGACGATGGAAATGGGAATTGGTATTATGCCTCGCAAGGACGTCTGCCCAAAGATATACCGGGTATCAATGCGAGCAATGCCGTGATGATGGGGCATGTACGTTCCATCAAATGGACCAGTACGGGATGGCCGGTAGTAATGCCGGAACGTTATGGCGCCGTGCCCCAACTGCCTATAACAGAAGATGAACTGACAGGGAGTTGGGAACATATAGACCTCTCCTACTCTTACGGAAAGCAGAAAACATCCAATACAATGACACTTTCTGCCGATCATAAAGTAACCGATGGTTCTTGGAAAGGCGCAACGTGGAACTATGATGCCGACAACCAGCGCATCACATTCAGCAATGGAGTGGAAGTATGTCTGCAACGGGAAGTGGATTGGGAAGCCAGCCCGAGAACTCATACAATTGTTTATGCAGGGTATACCAACAGCAAGACGTATTGGGGTAAAAAGAAGAAATAAAATAAGATTCCGTCCATATCCGGATAGTATATGAACCGTATCTGGTCCGTATCTGCTTCGTGTCTATACATTTGGACTTGATAGGGAGTTGGTAAGGAGCTGATACGGACTTGGTAGGGAATTGGTAAATCTGGGCTCTAAAAACAGCCTCAACAACCCGACATTTGAGGCTGTTTTTTTACTTTTATGTTACATAACATATACAAGTGTAGCTAATACACTCAAATAAAGTGTTACTTTTACACCCAAAATCGGATAATTATCTCATTTACATTAAAAATAGAACCATGAAAAACAGTTTTCTACTTGCAGGAATTGCCGCATTGATGTTATCTGCGTGCAATAACAAGCCAGCTCAGGAGTTGACTTTGTCCGGTCTGAATCCGGTGAATTTTCAAACAGAAGTGAACAATGCCAAAACAGATCTTTACACCTTGAAGAACAAGTCGGGCATGGAAGTATGCATCACTAACTTTGGAGGACGTATCGTTTCTATTATGGTTCCCGACAAAAACGGGAATATGCAGGACGTTGTTCTGGGTTTCGACAGCATTGCCGACTATGTAAACATCCCAAGTGACTTCGGCGCTTCCATCGGTCGTTATGCAAACCGCATCAACCAGGGAAGAATCGTACTGGACGGAGACACTATCCAATTACCGCAAAATAACTTCGGACATTGCTTGCATGGCGGTCCTAAAGGCTGGCAATACCAAGTATATGAGGCCAACCCGATTGATGAAACTACACTAGAACTGACCCGTATTTCACCGGACGGAGATGAAAACTTCCCCGGTAATGTAACAGCCAAAGTTCTTTTCAAACTAACAGATGACAACGCTATAGATATAAAGTATAGCGCTACTACAGATAAGAAGACAGTCATCAACATGACCAACCACTCTTACTTCAACTTATCCGGTAATCCTTCAAAAGCTGCAACAGATCATATCTTATATGTAAATGCAGACAACTACACTCCAGTGGACAGCACTTTCATGACTACCGGAGAAATTGTAACGGTGAAAGATACTCCGATGGACTTCACTACTCCTAAAACGATAGGACAAGACATCACTAACTTCGACTTTGTTCAGTTGAAAAACGGAAATGGCTATGACCACAACTGGGTGCTGAACACAAATGGAGACATTGCTCAATTAGCAGCAAAACTGACTTCACCTGAAAGCGGTATTACTCTGGAAGTATATACCAACGAACCGGGTATACAAGTTTATACCGGTAACTTCCTTGATGGAACTGTAACAGGTAAAAAAGGCATCACTTACAACCAACGTGCTTCCGTATGCTTGGAAACACAACACTATCCCGACAGTCCTAATAAGCCGGAATGGCCCAGCGTGGTATTGGAACCGGGACAGACATACAACAGCGAATGTATTTTCAAATTCTCAGTAGAGAAATAATAGTTAACTTTTAAATATTAGAATTGTGGAAGCATTAGATTGGATCGTAATTGGAGCCTTTGCTTTAGCTCTGATTGGTATTATTGTTTGGGTTGTCAAACAGAAACAAAATGACTCAGCGGATTATTTTCTGGGTGGACGTGACGCTACATGGATTGCGATTGGTGCATCTATTTTTGCATCAAACATCGGTTCGGAACACTTGATCGGACTGGCAGGCGCCGGTGCATCCAGTGGTATGGCTATGGCACACTGGGAAATTCAGGGATGGATGATTCTTATTTTAGGATGGGTATTCGTACCTTTCTATTCAAGAAGTATGGTATATACGATGCCGGAATTCTTGGAACGTCGTTATAATCCGCAATCCCGTACTATATTATCCGTAATCTCCTTGATCAGTTATGTATTGACTAAGGTAGCAGTTACAGTATATGCCGGTGGTTTGGTATTCCAACAGGTATTCGGCATTGAAGAACTCTGGGGAATCGACTTCTTCTGGATTGCAGCTATCGGTCTGGTTTTGATCACTGCATTATATACGATCTTTGGAGGTATGAAGTCGGTACTTTATACTTCTGTATTGCAGACACCGATTTTGTTGTTAGGGTCGCTGATTATCCTTGTACTCGGTTTCAAAGAACTGGGTGGATGGGATGAAATGATGAGAATTTGTGGTGCGGTAACAGTTAATGATCAGGGCAACACCATGACGGAATTAATCCGTAGTAACAGTGACCCGAACTTCCCTTGGTTGGGAGCACTAATCGGATCAGCTATCATCGGTTTCTGGTACTGGTGTACTGACCAGTTCATCGTACAACGTGTGCTTTCAGGTAAGAACCAGAAAGAAGCACGCCGCGGTACTATCTTTGGAGCTTATCTGAAATTGTTACCTGTATTCTTGTTCTTGATTCCGGGTATGATTGCTTTTGCACTTCATCAGAAGTACCTCGGTGCAGGCGGTGAAGGTTTCTTGCCGATGTTGGCCAATGGTAGCGCCAATGCCGATGCAGCTTTCCCGACACTGGTAGCCAAGTTGTTACCGGCTGGTGTGAAAGGTTTGGTGGTTTGCGGTATCCTTGCAGCTTTGATGAGTTCGTTGGCATCTTTGTTCAACTCATCTGCCATGCTGTTTACAATTGACTTCTACAAACGCTTCAAACCGAAAACTTCTGAAAAGAAACTGGTGGTTATCGGCCAGATGGCAACTGTAGTGATTGTAATTCTGGGTATTTTGTGGATACCTATCATGCGTAGCGTAGGTGATGTACTTTATACTTACCTGCAAGATGTACAGTCTGTATTGGCACCGGGTATCGCCGCAGCCTTCCTGTTGGGTATCTGCTGGAAGCGTACTTCTGCACAAGGTGGTATGTGGGGATTGATCGCCGGTATGGTAATCGGTTTGACACGTCTGGGAGCAAAAGTATATTACAGTAATGCAGGAGATGTAGCTGGCGGTACATTCAAATATCTGTTCTATGATATGAACTGGTTGTTCTTCTGCGGATGGATGTTCCTGTTCTGCATCATTGTAGTGATTGTAGTAAGCTTGGCAACAGAAGCACCGACTGAAGAAAAAATACGGGGATTGGTATTCGGTACCTCTACTCCGGCACAATTGGCAGAGACACGCGCCAGCTGGAACCATTGGGATATTATCCATACGATTATTATCCTGGGTATCACTGCCGCTTTCTATATCTATTTCTGGTAAAATAGTTACAAGCTACGGGCTACGAGTGCCATCCGGCATGATAGCGCAGCCCACTTGTAGCTTGTAGCTCGTAGTTCAAAGATATATGACAAACAACTATTATAGTTCAAATCCGACCTTTTACGTTGGTATCGACTGCATCATCTTCGGTTTCAACGAAGGAGAACTGAACCTGCTGTTACTGAAACGAAACTTTCAGCCGGCAATGGGTGAATGGTCTCTGATGGGTGGATTCGTACAACAAGGTGAAAGTGTGGATGATGCTGCCAAACGTGTACTAGCGGAACTCACCGGTTTGGAAAATGTATATATGGAGCAAGTTGGGTCGTTCGGTGAAGTTGAACGTGACCCGGGAGAACGTGTTATCTCCATTGCCTACTATGCACTGATCAACATCAACGAGTACGACCGCGAACTGGTGCACCAGCATAATGCCTACTGGGTAAACATCAATGAATTACCGCCTTTGATCTTCGACCATCCGCAAATGGTGAAACAGGCACGGGAATTGATGCAACAGAAAGCATCCACAGAGCCTATCGGCTTCAACCTGTTACCGAAGTTATTCACGCTGTCTCAACTGCAAAGCCTCTACGAAGCTATTTACGGTGAACAGATAGACAAGCGTAACTTCCGTAAACGGATAGCCGAAATGGACTACATTGAAAAAACAGATAAAATTGATAAAACAGGTTCCAAACGCGGAGCTGCCTTATATAAATTCAATGAGAAGGCATACCGCAAGGCACCGAATTTTAAATTATAAATTATGCTGGAAGAACTGAAAGAAAAGGTATTCCATGCTAACCTTGAACTGGTGAAGCATGGACTGGTTATCTTCACCTGGGGAAATGTATCGGCTATCGACCGTGAAACAGGGCTGGTAGTCATCAAACCCAGTGGTGTAAGTTATGACGACATGAAGGCGGAAGATATGGTGGTGGTTGACCTCGATGGCAAAGTGGTAGAAGGACGATTGAAACCGTCTTCAGACACTCCGACCCACGTGGTACTCTACAAGGCTTTCCCTGAAATCGGTGGTGTGGTACACACCCACTCTACTTACGCTACTGCCTGGGCGCAAGCCGGATGTGACATTCCGAATATCGGAACGACACACGCAGATTACTTCCACGATGCCATACCTTGCACGGCAGATATGACAAAGGAAGAAGTGGAAGGAGCGTATGAAATGGAAACCGGAAATGTAATTGTAAAGCGCTTTGAAGGGCTGAACCCTGTACACACACCGGGAGTACTGGTAAAGAATCACGGCCCCTTCTCTTGGGGAAAAGATGCGCACGATGCTGTACACAACGCAGTGGTAATGGAACAAGTGGCCAAGATGGCAAGCATTGCATACGCCGTCAATCCGAAACTGACCATGAATCCGCTGTTGGTAGAAAAGCATTTCAACCGCAAGCATGGGCCTAACGCTTACTATGGACAGTAAACAATCGACAATTAAAAATTAACAACTAAAAATTAAAGAATTATGAACGCATTTGATCAATATGAAGTATGGTTCGTAACCGGAGCACAGCTCCTGTACGGAGGTGACGCAGTTATCGCAGTAGACGCACACAGTAATGAAATGGTAGCCGGATTGAACGCCAGCGGTAAATTGCCAGTAAAGGTGGTTTATAAAGGTACGGTAAACTCTTCTAAAGAAGTTACTGAGGCTTTCAAAGCTGCTAACAATGATGAGAAATGTATCGGTGTTATCACTTGGATGCACACTTTCTCTCCTGCCAAGATGTGGATTCACGGTTTGCAGGAACTGAAGAAGCCGTTGCTGCACTTCCATACTCAGTTCAACAAAGAAATTCCTTGGGATACCATGGATATGGACTTTATGAACTTGAACCAGTCTGCTCATGGTGACCGTGAATTCGGCCACATTGTAACCCGTATGCGTAAAAACCGTAAGGTAGTGGTAGGCCATTGGCAAGATGAAAAAGCACAAGGCCAGATTGCAACATGGATGCGTGTTTGCGCCGGATGGGCTGACGCTCAGGATATGCTGATTATCCGTTTCGGTGACCAGATGAACAACGTTGCCGTAACTGATGGTGACAAGGTATCTGCTGAACAAGTTTTGGGTTACCACGTAGACTACTGTCCGGTAAACGACCTGATGAAGTACTACAATGCAGTGGAAGACAAAGATGTACAGGCAATGGTAGATACTTACTTCAAAGAATACGACCATGCTCCTGAACTGGAAAAGACCGGAACTGAAGCTTATACCAAAGTTTGGAACTCTGCAAAAGCAGAAATCGCTCTCCGTCGTATCCTGAAAGACACAGGTGCAAAAGCATTTACTACCAACTTCAACGACCTCGGTGACTTTGATCAGATTCCGGGATTGGCTTCTCAACGTCTGATGGAAGAAGGGTATGGTTTCGGTGCGGAAGGTGACTGGAAAACTGCCGCTTTGTATCGTACCACTTGGTTCATGAGCCAAGGTATGCCGAAAGGATGCTCTTTCCTGGAAGATTACACACTGCACTTCGACGGTGAAAAGAGCGCTATCCTCCAGGCACACATGCTGGAAGTTTGCCCGCTGATTGCCGAAGCAAAACCGAAACTGGAAGTACACCGTCTTGCCATTGGTATCGATAGCGAAACAGCACGTCTTGTATTCACCAGCAAGCAAGGTGAAGGGGTAGCCGCTACTATCGTTGACTTGGGCAACCGTTTCCGCCTCATCGTGAACAAGGTGGAATGTATCAAGAGCAAACCGCTGCCCAAACTTCCCGTTGCCAGCGCATTGTGGATTCCGATGCCGAACCTCGAAGTAGGTGCTGCTGCATGGATTCTGGCAGGTGGTACTCACCACACCAGCTTCTCTTACGACTTGACAGTAGAATATTGGGAAGATTATGCAGAAATGGCAGGTATCGAAATGGTAGTTATCGATGAAAATACAACTATCAGCGAGTTCAAGAAAGAACTGCGCATGAATGAAGTATATTACATGTTGAACAAAGCGCTTTGTTAATTATGAAACCAGACGCAAAATCAACCATCGAAGCAGGTAAAGCCATTCTTGGCATAGAATTCGGCTCCACCCGAATCAAGGCTGTTTTGATTGACCAGGAAAACAAGCCTATCGCTCAAGGAAGTCACACCTGGGAGAACCAGTTGGTGGACGGACTTTGGACATATAGCGTTGAGGCCATCTGGTATGGACTGCAAGATTGTTACGCCGACCTTCGTTCAAACGTGAAGAGCCTGTATGATATAGAGATAGAAACCTTGGCGGCAATCGGTGTCAGCGCCATGATGCATGGCTATATGGCATTCAATGATAAAGAAGAGATTCTCGTACCCTTCCGTACTTGGAGAAACACCAATACGGGTGCGGCTGCAGCTGCTTTATCAGAGCTGTTCGTTTATAATATTCCTCTGCGTTGGAGCATTTCTCACTTGTATCAGGCTATTCTGGACAACGAAGAACATGTGAAAGATATCGATTATCTGACAACACTTGCAGGTTTTATCCATTGGCAGATAACAGGTCAAAAAGTATTGGGCATCGGCGATGCATCGGGTATGCTCCCTATAGATCCGGTTACCAAGAACTACTCCGCTGAAATGGTGGCTAAGTTCGACGAGTTAATCGCTCCGAAGGGATACGGCTGGAAGTTGCTGGATATTCTTCCCAAAGCATTGCCGGCCGGTGAAAATGCAGGTTTTCTGACACCGGAAGGCGCTAAGATGCTCGACGTGTCCGGTCATTTGAAAGCCGGAATACCGGTTTGCCCGCCCGAAGGAGATGCCGGTACCGGTATGGTGGCAACCAATGCCGTGAAGCAGCGTACAGGAAACGTATCGGCAGGTACCTCTTCGTTCTCCATGATTGTATTGGAGAAAGATCTGTCAAAGCCCTACGAAATGATCGATATGGTTACTACTCCCGATGGAAGTCCCGTAGCCATGGTACATTGCAACAACTGTACGTCCGACCTCAATGCATGGATCAACCTGTTCAAGGAATACCAGGAACTGCTGGGTATACCTGTAGATATGAACGAAGTATATGGAAAACTCTACAACCATGCCCTGACAGGCAATGCGGATTGTGGCGGTCTCATTTCATTCAATTACATTTCAGGCGAACCTGTAACAGGATTTGCAGATGGAAGACCGATGTTTGTACGTTCGGCCAATGACAAGTTCAGCCTTGCGAACTTCATGCGGACGCACTTGTACGCTTCTGTCGGTGTCCTCAAGATTGGTAATGACATTCTTTTCAAAGAAGAAAAGGTGAAAGTTGACAGAATCACAGGACACGGAGGTTTGTTCAAGACTAAAAATGTGGGCCAGAGAGTACTTGCAGCAGCACTGAACTCACCCATTTCCGTAATGGAAACGGCCGGTGAAGGTGGTGCATGGGGTATTGCGTTGCTGGGATCATTCCTTGTGAACAACGAAAAGAAGCAACCTCTCGACGCTTTCCTGGACGAGCAGGTGTTTGGTGGGGATGCAGGTGTTGAGATAACGCCTACAGCCGAGGATGTAGCAGGTTTTAACGCATACATCGAAAACTACAAGGCAGCACTGCCCATCGAAGAAGCGGCAGTGAAATTCAAAAAGTAATTCCTACTTCAAGGAATAAACGAATGTAATAGTAGAGGGAGAAGCTTCGGCTGCCACGTGGGTGCTGTTGGCACCGAAGCAACTCCCCATACATTCGTTCTACAAGCTCGGACAATGCATTGAATCAGGCAAAGCACCGTTGCCCGTTCAGGCAAAGTACCGTTGCTCGTTTAGGCAAGGCATAGTTGCCCGCCCTAACGAAGCATCATCGTCAGCTCTGACGAAACATTGTCGTCAGTAAGCAAATAAACTCTATACCTCAAATATAATATAATATGAAATCGATCCTTATTACTTACCTGTTCCTTTTTTGTTTTCTCCTGACCGGGAAAGCTCAAACCCAACAAGAAGTTTCCTATTTCCCTTTGCAAGACGTTAAGCTGCTGGAAAGCCCCTTCCTGCAAGCTCAACAGACTGACCTGCATTACATCATGGCCATGGAGCCCGACCGCCTGCTCGCCCCTTTCCTGCGCGAAGCCGGACTGACGCCCAAAGCGCCAAGTTATACCAACTGGGAAAACACCGGACTGGACGGACACATCGGCGGACATTACATTTCCGCACTCTCCATGATGTATGCCGCTACCGGAGACACAGCCATATACAATCGGCTGAACTATATGCTCGCCGAACTACATCGTGCACAGCAAGCCGTAGGCACCGGATTCATCGGAGGAACTCCCGGAAGCCTGCAACTTTGGAAAGAAATTAAAGCCGGTAATATCCGCGCCGGAGGTTTCGACCTAAACGGCAAATGGGTACCCCTATACAATATACACAAAACTTATGCCGGACTGCGCGACGCTTACCTTTACGCCGGAAGCAACCTTGCCCGTGAAATGCTAATTGCCCTCACCGACTGGATGATAGACATCACCGCCGGACTCACCGACCAGCAAATGCAAGACATGCTCCGCAGTGAACATGGCGGACTGAACGAAACTTTCGCTGATGTTGCCGAAATCACAGGTGACAAGAAATACCTGGAACTGGCACGCCGCTTCTCCCATAAATTGATTCTGGACCCTCTTGTGAAGGATGAAGACCGCCTGACAGGCATGCATGCCAACACACAGATACCGAAGGTTATCGGCTACAAACGTATCGCCGACCTTGCACAAGATGATAAAGACTGGAATCATGCTTCCGAATGGGATCATGCCGCCCGCTTCTTCTGGAACACCGTGGTAAACCATCGTTCCGTCTGCATCGGTGGCAACAGTGTACGTGAGCACTTTCATCCGGCAGACAACTTCACATCCATGCTGAATGATGTACAAGGTCCGGAAACCTGCAATACTTACAACATGCTTCGCCTAACGAAGATGCTTTACCAAACTTCTCCCGACATTCGTTTTGCCGATTATTACGAACGCGCCTTATATAACCATATTCTTGCCTCGCAACAGCCTGAGAAGGGTGGATTTGTTTACTTCACCCCTATGCGTCCGGGACACTACCGCGTTTATTCGCAGCCGGAAACATCCATGTGGTGTTGCGTCGGTTCCGGATTGGAGAATCACACAAAATACGGAGAGTTTATTTACGCCCATACGAACGATACCCTCTATGTAAACCTCTTCATCCCCTCCCGCCTGACCTGGCAAGAGAAAAAGGTAACACTGGTACAGGAAACCCGTTTTCCCGACGAAGAGCAAATCCGCTTCCGCGTGGAAAAGAGCAGGAAGAAAGCATTCAGCCTCAAACTCCGTTACCCCTCCTGGGCTAAAGGAGCCAGCGTATCCGTCAATGGTAAAGTACAGGAAACGAATGCCCAACCGGGAGAGTACCTGACCATCCACCGTAAATGGAAAGCCGGAGATGAAATCACACTAAATATGCCCATGCAGGTTGCCTTGGAACAAATACCGGATCGGGAGAATTTCTATGCATTCATGTATGGTCCCATCGTACTTGCCAGCCCCACAGGGACAGAGAATATGGACGGGCTTTATGCAGATGACAGCCGTGGCGGACACATAGCCCATGGTAAACAGATTTCCATGCAAGAAATACCGATGCTGATAGGTTCCGCCGCATCTCTGCCTCAATCACTCCGCAGGATAAACGATGACCTGGTTGCATTTACCTATACCGGTAGCGTCTATCCGGCACAGAAAGAAGCGCTGAAATTAATTCCTTTCTTCCGTCTTCACGATTCCCGTTATGCCGTTTATTTCCATCAGGTAACCGAAGCTGAAGTAGAAAGTATCCGCAAAGAAGTGGCATTGAGCGAGCGTAAAGCAATGGAACTTGCCAACCAGACTGTAGATCTCATTTTCCCCGGGGAACAACAGCCTGAATCGGATCATGGTATTCTATATGAACAGGCAGAAACTGGAATCAATAAAGACCGTCACTTCCGGCGTGCCAAAGGTTGGTTTAGCTATAACCTCAAAGTAAAAGAGGAAGCCGCCCAGCTTATGATCACTATACGGAAAGAGAATCATAACAAGGTAGCCATCCTTCTTAACAATGAAAAACTGACCGTTAGTCCTACGATCAGCAAACCTGATAAAGAGGGTTTTATAACGCTCTGCTATTCTTTACCCCAAAAGTTAAGTGCAGGCAGCTATCCGATACGCTTCAGCCCCGACGGAACAGAGTGGACACCTGCTATTTATGAAGTCCGCTTACTCAAATAAAATAAGCTCAGTCAGAAACATATCATAAAGCAAAAGAACATGAAGAAGATTGTTTTACTCTCCGCCCTCCTGGCAATTTCAAGTGCCCTAACAGCACAGGAAGTGCAAGGACCGGACGGTGCATTAAAAGTAAATGTGGAGTTAAAGGACGGAAATCCCATTTATTCCGTTCATTATAACAATAAAATATTCCTGGAGCCTTCTCCGTTGGGATTGAAAACCAGCATCGGAGATTTCTCCGCAAGACTGAAACAGCTGGGGCATCAGGTACGTACGATTGATGAGACTTACACAATGCCGCATGCAAAGGTAAGCCGTGTACACTACCAAGCCAATGAGTTGGTGTGCAACTATCTGAATGAAAAGGGGGATACTTTACAAGTTATCTTCCGGGTAAGCAACAATGATATTGCACAAGCCTATCGGATTTCCTCTCCCAAGCATACACACTGCATCATTGAGAAAGAAACAACCGGATTCGATTTTCCTTCATACACCACAACTTTCATTACTCCCCAAGCTCCTGCGGGAGACGGATGGATGGGTACTAAACCAAGCTATGAAGAAGAATATACACTGGATGAGGCTATTGGTACGCCTTCACGTTACAAACTGGGCTATACATTCCCGGCTCTCTTTCATGTAGGTAATGATGGATGGGTGTTAGTTTCCGAGACTGGTGTAAGCAGCCATTATGCAGGAACAAAGCTCAGCGAAGGAACTCAAGACGGCTTGTACACCATTGCTTTTCCGGAAAAAGCAGAGAATGGCGGTGTAGGTGATGCAACCATTGCAGCATCTATCCCCTCCCTGACATCCTGGAAAACCATTACCGTAGGTGAGACCTTGAAACCGATTGTTGAGACTACCTCTGCCTACGACAATGTACGCCCATTCTATGAACCGACACAGGTATATCAACCCGGTCGTTCTACCTGGAGCTGGATACTCTGGCAAGATGCCAGTTGTAATTATAAGGATCAGCAGACTTTTATTGATCTTGCAGCTGCCATGGGATACGAATATATCCTTATTGATGCATTATGGGACAAACAAATCGGTTATGAGAATATGCCCTCGCTCATTGCCTACGCCCAGTCAAAGGGAGTGGATGTTCTTCTCTGGTACAACTCCAACGGAAGCTGTAATGACGCTCCGCAAGGTCCAAAACATCGTTTAGACAGTGCACCAGCCCGCCAGAAAGAAATGGCCTGGATGAAAGCCCTGGGTGTAAAAGGCATTAAGGTAGATTTCTTTGGCGGTGATAAACAAGCCACCATGAAACTCTACGAAGACATACTGACCGATGCCAACCAATATGGAATCGCTGTTGTATTCCACGGTTGTACCTTGCCGCGCGGCTGGGAACGCATGTATCCGAATCACATGAGCAGTGAAGCGGCATTGGTATCTGAGAATTTGGTATTCGGGCAATATCACGCCGACAAAGAAGCTCAACGAAGCACATTGTACCCCTTCATCCGCAATGCAGTGTCAGCTATGGACTTCGGCGGTGTATTTTTCAACAAACATTTCTCCAAAGATGGAGTCAACGGTACACTTCGTAAAACGACCGATGCCTTCCAGATTGCTACATCCGTTCTCTACCAGTCAGGTATCCAGCATTTCGGCATCACTCCCAACAACCTGACAGAACAACCGGAGTTTATTCTCGATTTCATGAAGAAAGTACCTACCGTGTGGGATGAAACGCGCTTCATTGACGGCTATCCCGGCAAATATTGCGTTATAGCCCGTCGATACGGTAATCAATGGTACATTGCCGCCACCAACGCCACCGAGCAATCCATAAAACTGAATTTGTCTTTACCGTGGTTGATGAATCAGCAAGTATCCATCATCCATGATAACGAAGCCCGCACTGCCAGTCTTTCACAAGGCGCCGTCAACAAAAAAGGTATCCTTACCATCGAAATACAACCGATGGGTGGAGCCATGATTTATACTAAATAACATTACCAACATCATATAACTAATAACCATTATGAGAAACAAACTATTATTCAGCAGCGTTCTTTTAGCTGCATCCGTATCGCTGTCCGCACAAAAAAGTGCAACGATCACGCTTCATGCCGACCAAGGCACACAAGTTATTCCCAAAGAAATTTATGGCCAGTTTGCCGAACATCTGGGTACCTGTATCTATGGTGGACTTTGGGTAGGAGAAAATTCGGATATTCCCAATATCAAAGGTTATCGTACCGATGTATTCAATGCATTGAAAGAACTCCAGATTCCCGTACTTCGCTGGCCGGGTGGCTGTTTTGCCGATGAATATCACTGGATGGACGGTATCGGTCCGAAAGAGAACCGGCCCAAAATGGTAAACAATAACTGGGGAGGCACAATTGAAGACAACAGTTTCGGTACACATGAGTTCCTCAACCTCTGCGAAATGCTGGGTACTGAACCTTATATCAGTGGAAACGTGGGTAGTGGCACTGTAGAAGAACTGGCAAAATGGGTAGAATACATGACTTCCGAAGGAGACTCTCCGATGGCAAGACTTCGCCGCCAGAACGGTCGTGACAAAGCATGGAAAGTGAAATACCTCGGTGTAGGTAACGAAAGCTGGGGCTGCGGCGGAAGCATGCGTCCTGAATATTATGCTGATTTATATCGCCGCTACTCCACTTACTGCCGCAACTACGACGGCAACCATCTATTTAAGATTGCCAGTGGTGCCAGCGATTACGATTATAACTGGACTAAAGTTCTAATGGACCGCGTAGGTGGACGTATGAATGGACTCTCTCTCCATTATTACACCGTAACCGGCTGGAGCGGAAGTAAGGGAGCAGCCACTAAGTTCGACAAAGACGACTATTACTGGACAATGGGTAAGTGCCGTGAGATAGAAGACGTTATCAAAAAGCACTGCGCCATCATGGACGAATATGATCCTAAAAAGCGCGTAGCCCTCATGCTCGATGAGTGGGGTACCTGGTGGGATGAAGAACCCGGCACTATCCCAGGACATCTTTACCAGCAAAATACATTGCGTGACGCTTTCGTCGCCTCTCTTAGCTTCGATATCTTCCACAAATACACCGACCGTCTGAAAATGGCAAATATTGCCCAGATAGTAAATGTATTGCAATCCATGATCCTGACAAAAGGTAAAGATATGGTGCTGACTCCCACTTATTATGTATTCAAGATGTACAATGTACACCAGGATGCCACTTACCTCCCACTCGATCTGAACTGCGAGATCATGGATGTACGCGATAATCGCAAAGTACCTATGGTAAGTGCCACAGCTTCTAAAGACAAGGACGGCAAGATACATATCTCAATGTCTAATATTGATGCCGACAATGCACAGGAAGTTACTATCAACCTGCCAGATGTAAAGGCTAAGAAAGCCGTTGGTGAAATCTTAACTTCTGCCAACCTGACGGATTACAACTCTTTTGAGAACCCTAATAATATAAAATTAGCTCCGTTCAAAGAGGTAAAAATCAATAAAGGCGTACTGAAGATAAAACTACCAGCCAAGTCTATTGTTACTATAGAGTTACAGTAAATCAGTCGAAAAGACTTATTGTATTTTAAACAAGAAGCAGGTGGAAGTACCGCAAAAAAAGAGGCTCTTTCTATGTTGCGAATTACGCATAAAGAGTTATCTTTGTCGCTGTTAAAATTAACAAGTGACACTTCAACCTGCTTTATTATAGTATTCAAATCAAATAAATATCAATATGAACGACAACAAACTTATGAACCGTGCAGCGGATAATATCCGTATCCTCGCTGCTTCTATGGTTGAGAAAGCTAATTCCGGTCACCCAGGCGGTGCCATGGGTGGTGCCGATTTTGTGAATGTACTCTTCTCTGAGTTTCTGGTGTATGATCCCGAAAATCCAGCATGGGAAGGTCGTGACCGCTTCTTCCTGGACCCGGGCCACATGTCACCGATGCTCTACTCTCAGTTGGCATTGGCAGGCAAATTCACACTGGATGAACTGAAGGAATTCCGCCAATGGGACAGCCCCACTCCGGGACACCCTGAACGCGACATCATGCGTGGTATTGAAAACACTTCCGGCCCGCTCGGTCAAGGTCATACTTTTGCAGTGGGTGCAGCTATCGCAGCTAAATTCATGAAAGCCCGTTTCGAAGAAGTGATGCAGCAAACCATCTACGCTTATATTTCGGACGGTGGTGTACAGGAAGAAATTTCTCAGGGTGCAGGCCGTATCGCAGGTGCACTGGGACTGGATAACCTCATCATGTTCTATGATGCCAACGACATCCAGCTTTCTACTGAAACCAAAGACGTAACCATCGAAGATACTGCCAAGAAATACGAAGCTTGGGGCTGGAAGGTGATCAAGATCAACGGTAATGATCCCGACGCTATCCGTGGCGCTTTGAACGAAGCGAAAGCAGAAAACGAACGTCCGACCCTGATTATCGGTCATACTGTAATGGGTAAGGGTGCACGCAAGGCAGATGGTAGCAGTTACGAAGCTAACTGTGCGACTCACGGTGCTCCTCTAGGTGGTGATGCTTATGTAAATACCATCAAGAACCTGGGTGGTGATCCGACGAATCCATTCGTAATCTTCCCCGAAGTGAAGGAACTGTACGCAAAGCGTGCTGCCGAACTGAAGGAAATTATGGCTAAGAAATATGCTGCTAAATCAGAATGGGCAAAGGCTAATCCTGAAAAGGCTGCAAAACTTGACCTGTTCTTCTCTGGTAAGGCTCCTGAAGTAAACTGGGCAGCTATCGAGCAAAAAGCAGGTGCTGCTACACGTGCTGCATCAGCTACCGTATTGGGTGCTCTTGCTACTCAAGTAGAAAACATGATCGTTGCTTCCGCTGACCTTTCAAACTCAGATAAGACAGACGGCTTTCTGAAAAAGACCCATGCTTTCAAGAAAGGTGATTTCAGCGGTGCATTCTTCCAGGCTGGCGTTGCCGAGTTGACAATGGCTTGCTGTTGTATCGGTATGGCACTGCATGGTGGTGTGATTCCGGCTTGTGGAACGTTCTTCGTATTCTCTGACTACATGAAACCTGCCGTACGTATGGCTGCACTGATGGAAGTTCCCGTGAAGTTCATCTGGACACACGATGCATTCCGTGTAGGTGAAGACGGTCCTACTCATGAACCGGTAGAACAGGAAGCTCAGATCCGCCTGATGGAAAAACTGAAAAACCATAAAGGACACAATTCTATGTTGGTTCTCCGTCCGGCAGATGCAGAAGAAACAACGGTTGCATGGAAACTGGCTATGGAGAATACTACTACTCCGACCGGCTTGATCTTCTCTCGTCAGGACATCGCTATGTTGCCTGCTGGAAACGACTATTCTCAGGCTGCTAAGGGTGCTTACATCGTAGCAGGTTCTGATGAAAACCCGGATGTAGTATTGGTAGCTTCAGGTTCAGAAGTATCTACACTGGTGGCAGGAACCGAATTATTGCGCAAAGACGGTGTAAAAGTACGTATCGTATCTGCTCCTTCCGAAGGTCTGTTCCGCAGCCAGGCTCCGGGATATCAGGAAGGTGTCATCCCTGCTGACGCAAAAGTCTTCGGTCTGACAGCCGGTCTGCCTGTAAACCTGCAAGGTTTGGTAGGTGCTCACGGTAAAGTTTGGGGATTGGAATCTTTCGGTTTCTCAGCTCCTTACAAAGTACTGGATCAGAAGTTAGGTTTTACTGCTGAGAATGTTTATAAGCAAGTAAAAGCAATGTTATAAAAAGCCCTGGGTGCATACCGGGCGAATGACTATTCGCCCCTACAGGTTGTAACAGGCTTGTAGGGGCGAAATATTTTTCACCTGATATCCCATTATAGAGCCTCTAAATCAATCATACTACAACAGAAAATGAAAACAATTGGAATTTGTTCCGACCACGCCGGATTTGAATTGAAACAATACGTCAAGGGGTGGTTGGAAACTAAAGGATGGGAATACAAAGACTTCGGAACCTATACAACGGAGAGCTGCGACTATGCAGATTTTGCTCATCCCCTGGCATTGGCCGTTGAAGCCGGAGAGTGTTACCCGGGTATTGCTATCTGCGGAAGTGGTGAAGGTATCAGCATGACACTGAACAAACATCAGGGCATCCGTGCCGCACTTTGCTGGACAGCGGAAATAGCTCATCTGGCTCGCCAGCATAATGATGCCAACGTACTCGTCATGCCGGGACGCTTCATCAGCACCGAAGAAGCTGATATGATTATGAGAGAATTCTTCAGCACACAGTTTGAGGGGGGACGTCATCAGAAACGTATTGAGAAGATACCGGTTAGATAATCATCCCAATTTGAAATTACACTTGCAGGTGCGGGAACCGATACTTGCAAGTGTTTTTAGTTTATACACCTTCTTCAGAGCTGAGAAGCATAAACACATCAAATTTTACACATTTTATGCCAAAAACTCTTCCCTCTAATAGAGTCACTTTCCGTACTTTTGCCCACATATCTAATAACCATTAAAAGTAAAACTGGAAACGCATGAAAAAAGTACTCGGAATTATTTCCCTGCTTCTCTCGACCACATTGGCAACAGCCAACTCGATAGATTTCGATAAGGCTTTCAAGGAGAGTGCAAAGATTGAAAAACAAATCAAGAAAACATCTTTCCCAAAACAGACGTATCTCATTACGGACTTCGGTGCCAAACCCGACACCCCGGATGCTCCCTGCCATGAGGCAATCAACCAGGCTATCGTAACATGTTGCCTGAATGGCGGTGGCACGGTTGTAGTTCCCAAAGGTACATTCTACACAGGTCCCATCACACTGAAAAGTAACGTCAACTTTCATGTAGAAGAAGGAGCCGTATTGAGATTTTCAACCGATCAGAGCCTCTACTTCCCCGGAGTTATCACCCGCTGGGAAGGAATAGACTGCTATAATGCCCACCCGTTGATTTATGCATACGGTGAGACAAATATCGCCATCACCGGCAAAGGGACTATCGACGGACAAGGCTCCAACGAAACCTGGTGGCCTATGTGTGGCGCTCCCCGCTATGGCTGGAAAGAGGGCATGGTGGCACAACGCAACGGAGGACGGGAACGCCTGTTGATGTACGGTGAAACCTCCACTCCTATTTATAAACGCGTAATGACACCTGAAGACGGATTACGTCCGCAACTCATCAACCTATACTCATGTAATACAGTGCTGATAGAAGATGTAACTTTATTGAATTCTCCTTTCTGGGTTATTCACCCGTTATTCTGCGAAAGTCTCACTGTACGCGGTGTATACGTTTATAATCGCGGTCCCAATGGTGATGGCTGCGACCCTGAATCCTGCAAAAATGTATTGATAGAGAACTGTACTTTCGATACCGGAGATGACTGTATTGCTATCAAGTCCGGACGTAACCAGGATGGACGCAAATGGGGTATCCCCAGCGAAAACATCATTGTACGCGGCTGTTATATGAAGAAAGGACATGGAGGTGTAGTCATCGGTAGCGAAATCTCCGGTGGATATCGCAACTTGTATGTAGAAAACTGCAAGATGGATAGTCCAGACCTCGACCGTGTTATCCGCATCAAGACCAGCACCTGCCGTGGCGGACTGATTGAAAATGTATTCGTACGTAATGTCACCGTAGGACAGTGTCGCGAAGCCGTGCTGCGCATCAACCTTCAATACGAGAATCGTGAGAACTGTAACCGTGGTTTCACTCCTACTGTCCGCAACGTTCATCTGAAGAATGTGACTTGCGAGAAAAGCAAGCTTGGTGTCCTCATTATCGGTCTCGACGACAATGATCATGTGTACAATATCAGTGTTGAAGACTCCCACTTTAATAATGTTGCCAAAGATGGAAATGACATAAAAGGAGCTAAAGACGTTACGTTCAAAAATCTCTATATAAATGGAAAACTCGTAAAGTAACAAAACCATATTTTATATCATACGAGCCCGAAGTTGTGACATTCTGACAGAATTTCATTCAACTTCGGGCTTTTTATTTCCCCATTTTTCTTATTTTTCACAGAATACTTATTCGTTGTCTCTAAATAAAAACTATCTTTGTATTCCAATAATCCGGAACTCAATACGATATGGAGCAACTGAAAACTATCAAAGAGCTTATCAATCAAGGAGATGTAGCAGAAGCTATCCGGCAGCTCGATGAATATCTGATCACCGACTCTACCGACCGGGACGAAGCTTTTTATCTCCTGGGAAATGCCTATCGCAAACAAGGTAACTGGCAGCTGGCTTTGAACAACTACCAGTATGCTATCGACCTTAATCCCGACAGCCCTGCCCGCGAAGCCTATCGTATGGCAATGGATATCCTGAATTTCTTCAATAAGGATATGTACAATCAATAACATATAAAAGTAACGTAAATTATGGCAAAGATTAAAGGAGCAATCGTAGTGGACACCGAACGGTGCAAAGGCTGCAATCTATGCGTGGTAGCCTGTCCTCTGCATGTAATAGCCCTCACCAAAGAGGTGAACGTAAAAGGGTATAACTATGCCCACCAAATACTGGAAGATACCTGCAACGGCTGTGCGTCGTGCGCCCAGGTTTGCCCGGACGGATGTATCTCTGTTTATAAAGTAAAAGTTGAATAAATCTGTAAATCAGTAGAATATGGCAGAAGAAGTTGTATTAATGAAAGGAAACGAAGCCATCGCCCACGCAGCTATCCGTTGCGGAGCGGACGGATACTTCGGTTATCCTATTACTCCGCAATCGGAAGTATTGGAAACTCTTGCCGAACTGAAACCCTGGGAAACTACCGGTATGGTGGTGCTACAGGCAGAAAGTGAAGTGGCAGCTATTAATATGGTGTACGGCGGTGCCGGAAGTGGGAAAATGGTGTTGACATCATCTTCCAGCCCCGGTGTCAGTCTGAAACAGGAAGGTATATCCTACTTGGCAGGTGCCGAATTACCCTGTTTGATTGTAAATGTAATGCGTGGCGGTCCCGGATTGGGAACAATCCAACCCAGTCAGGCAGACTACTTCCAGACTGTTAAGGGTGGAGGTCATGGTGACTACCGTCTGATTACTTTGGCTCCCGCTTCCGTACAGGAAATGGCTGACTTCGTTGGATTGGCCTTTGATCTTGCCTTCAAATATCGCAACCCGGCTATTATCCTTGCTGATGGTGTTATCGGCCAGATGATGGAAAAGGTTGTATTGCCTCCGCAAAAGCCCCGCCGTACAGATGCAGAAGTTATCGAGCAATGCCCGTGGGCTACTACCGGTAGAGTAAACGGACGCAAGCCCAATATCATTACTTCTCTGGAACTGAAACCAGAAGAGATGGAAAAGAATAACATCCGCTTCCAGGCTAAATACAAACTGATTGAAGAAAACGAAGTACGTTTCGAAGAAATCAATTGTGAAGATGCCGATTACCTGATTATCGCCTTCGGTTCTATGGCACGTATCGGACAAAAAGCAATGGAACTTGCACGCGAAGAAGGTATCAAAGTCGGCATACTGCGCCCCATTACCCTTTGGCCCTTCCCCACAAAAGCCATTGCTTCCTATGCTGAAAAAGTGAAAGGCATGCTGGTTACCGAATTGAATGCGGGACAGATGGTTGAAGATGTACGCCTCGCTGTGAATGGTAAAGTAAAAGTAGAACACTTCGGGCGTCTCGGCGGTATCGTACCCGATCCGGAAGAGATTGTAAGTGCACTGAAAGAAAAATTAATCGAGAAATGAACCCTGATAAGATAAGAAGCGTATTGAATATACTCTTTATGATACTTGCCTTGGCAGCTATCATCGTATATTTCGTTGCAAAGGATGACTTCAAACTGTTCATCTACGTTTGTGGCGCAGCAATATTCGTTAAGCTGATGGAGTTTTTTATACGGTTCACCAACAGATAAGGAGAAGTGATTATGACAAAAGAAGATATTATCAAGCCTGAGAATCTGGTTTATAAAAAACCGACTCTGATGAACGATAATCCCATGCACTACTGTCCGGGATGCAGCCACGGTGTGGTACACAAGCTGATAGCCGAAGTAATCGAAGAAATGGGCATGGAAGACAAAGCAGTAGGTATCTCCCCCGTGGGATGTGCCGTGTTCATCTATAACTATCTGGATATTGACTGGCAGGAAGCTGCACACGGACGTGCACCCGCTCTTGCCACTGCTATCAAGCGCCTGTGGCCGGACAGACTGGTATTCACTTACCAGGGAGACGGTGACCTGGCATGTATCGGTACGGCAGAAACAATCCATGCACTGAACCGCGGTGAGAACATCACCATAATCTTCATCAACAACGCCATTTATGGTATGACAGGGGGACAGATGGCTCCTACTACCCTAGTCGGCATGAAGACTTCTACCAGCCCTTACGGACGTGATGTTCATTTGCACGGTTATCCGCTGAAAATGGCAGATATCGCCGCACAACTGGAAGGAACCGCTTACGTTACCCGCCAAAGTGTACAAACAGTCGGTGCTATCCGCAAAGCAAAGAAAGCCATCCGCAAAGCATTTGAGAACTCCCTGGCAGGCAAAGGCTCCAACCTGGTAGAAATCGTTTCTACTTGTAACTCCGGCTGGAAACAGACACCTGCGCAATCTAACAAATGGATGGAAGAGCACATGTTCCCGTTCTATCCGCTGGGTGACTTGAAAGATAAATAATCACATGCTAAAAGACTAAGAACAATGAAAGAAGAAATCATTATAGCAGGCTTCGGTGGACAAGGTGTATTGTCCATGGGAAAGATTTTGGCATACTCGGGACTGATGGAAAATAAGGAAGTGAGCTGGATGCCCGCTTACGGACCGGAACAACGTGGTGGTACAGCTAACGTTACGGTGATCGTAAGCGATGAGAAAATCTCCTCTCCTATCCTGAGCAAGTACGATGCTGCCATCATTCTGAACCAGCCCTCACTGGAGAAATTCGAAAGTAAGGTAAAGACGGGCGGTATCCTGATTTACGACGGATATGGTATCATCAACCCGCCGACGCGTAAGGATATCAAAGTGTATCGTATCGACGCAATGGATGCAGCCAATGAAATGAATAATGCCAAAGCATTCAACATGATCGTACTGGGGGGATTGCTGAAATTGAAACCGATGGTTACACTGGATAGTGTACTCAGAGGCTTGAAGAAGACCTTGCCCGAACGCCATCATCACTTGATACCGATGAACGAAGAAGCGATTAAAAAAGGTATGGAATTGATTAAAGAGGTATAATTCCATTGACCCTTATAATAAAAGTCAGCCCTTGCAATCATTTTTTGCAAGGGCTTATTTTATACAATCAAAGACATAAGACTCCTCACAATTAGATTCGCTTATAAGACGGTATGTTTGTAAAAATAGGCAAAAAAGGCTGAATTCCGCAAGCGAATAATTTTTTATTGTATCTTTGCGCCTAATTATGAGACGAATTCTACTAACATACATACTTCTATTCGTATTGGGATTGCTGGCAGTACAGGCACAGCAGCCATTCAATACGCTGGACAACCGTGACCGCTATGGAAACCAGGTCGACCCATCAACGCAGCCGGATAGCCTGGATACCGGTACTGATGTTCAAAGCATTCCGCCTAAGCTTTATATGTGGAAATTAAGCGAAACTTTAGGGAACCGGACCATTGTTCCTGCAGATACGCTTGCTCTGAATTTCCAAAATACGAATCTGGTAGGTGGTATGACTGGAGAATATAACTTCCTGGGTAATCTGGGTTCACCTCGTCTCTCCCGTATTTTCTTTAATCGCCAAGACGACGAACCGACCCTCTTCATGGCACCATACTCCAGTTTCTTTGTTCGTCCCGATCAAGTGTTTTTCACTAATAGTAATGTACCCTATACCAATCTGACTTACTATAAAGCCGGTAATAAGGTTAATGGTGAAGAACGGTTTAAGTCTTATTTCTCTGTCAATGTAAACAAGCGGTTAGCATTCGGCTTTAATTTTGATTATCTATATGGACGTGGTTATTATGCCAATCAGTCCACTTCACATTTCAATGCCGGCTTATTCGGAAGTTACATTGGTGAACGCTATCAAATACAGGCAGTTTATAACAACTTCTTCATGAAAATGAACGAAAACGGTGGTATAGCAAATGACGGTTACATCACCCGGCCTGATACAATGGCAGAAGGTAAGAAAGAATATAGTTCCACCACCATTCCTGTGAAGATGGAACAGACCTCAAACCGTAATAAAGATTTCTATGTCTACCTTACGCAACGTTACCGATTAGGTTTCAAACGAAGAGTATTGAAAGAAGAAGCCCAGAATAACAGTGTCCAACAGCGTTTTTCCCCTGCAGCACCAACGACATCTATTGCTTCCAGTATTGCACCTGCCGACAGCTTAGCTACCGACAGTTTAGCTACCGACAGCCTCCCGGCTAATAATCTCGCAATGGGAGATAATCTCAGTTTGGACAGTCTCAATAGCAACCATGCTCTTCCGGAAGATACTAACTTTGTCGAAGAATTTGTTCCGGTCACAAGTTTCATCCACACCTTTAAGATAGAACGGGCGCGTCACAAATATCAATCTGTGTCTACACCAGACGAAAACGCTTACTATAACAAACAAGGAGTCAGTCGTGACTCTACCACAGCATTTAGCGTAAAGAATGTCTTTGGCATAGCCTTGCTGGAAGGTTTCAATCGATATGCTAAAGCCGGACTTACCGGCTATATATCCCATAAATTCAGTCGCTACGACCTGATGAATGCAGACTCTATGACAGTAGACCGTTTCACCGAACAAGAAATCTATGTGGGTGGTGAATTGGCTAAACGACAAGGTAAAACTCTACACTATTCTATAGACGGTGAAGTTGGTATTATGGACAAAGCAATGGGACAATTCCGCGTAAATGGAAATATGGATTTGAATTTCCGTCTTTGGAAAGATACGGTAAACCTGATAATACGAGGCTTCGTGAAAAACACATTGCCTTCTTTCTATATGCGCCATTATCACTCCAACTTGCACGTTTGGGATAATGACAACATGGAGAAAGAATTCCGTACCCGCGTAGAGGGCGAATTGAATATTGACCGTTGGGGAACCAATCTTCGTGCCGGAGTAGAAAATGTAAAGAATTACACCTATCTCAACCAAAAGGCCGTACCTGAACAGAATAGCGGTAACATACAAATACTTTCGGCCACGCTGAAACAAAATTTCCGTGCAGGTATTTTCCATTTAGATAATGAAGTAACCTGGCAGAAGTCAAGTAATGAAACGGTTCTGCCTCTGCCACAAATTTCAGTATATTCTAATTTGTATCTCCTGACCAAGTTAGCTAAAAAGGTACTTACCGTGCAACTGGGTGCTGATGTGCGATACTTTACCAAATACAATGCACCGGCTTACACGCCTTCCATTCAGCAGTTCCATTTGCAACCGGAAAATGACCAGGTAGAAATCGGCGGCTATCCGATAGTGAATGTCTATGCCAACCTGCATCTGAAGCGTACCCGCCTCTTCGCTATGTATTCTCACGTAAATCAGGGTATGGGTACACGTAACTCTTTCCTTGTACCACATTACCCCATTAATCCGAGCCTTCTCAGAATCGGTGTTTCGTGGAACTTCTACGATTAAAACTCTTTCCTTATGAAAATATCGAAAGCCAATATTCTGAAATATGTAGCAATGGGGATCATAGCTGCTTGTATTACTACTTTCTTTTTAAAGAAAGAGAAGAAGCATGGACATCCTCGTGATTATGCAGAAATAGCTACAGAGAAAATTATCCGCGCTGCTACGGAGTATAATTCCATCAGCTTTTACGTAGATGGAGATACCTTATCCGGTTTCCACTATGAATTAATAGAAGCTTTTGCACGTGATCATGGCTGGAAAGCTGCTATCACTCCGGAAATGAGTTTCGATAAACGACTCAAAGGACTGGCAGATGGAGAGTTTGATGTCATTGCTTACGGCATTCTGGCTACCAGTGAATTGAAAGATTCCTTATTACTTACGACTCCGATTGTGCTGAACAAACAGATTCTCGTACAAAGAAAAGCTACTTCCCCCACTGATTCCATATTCGTTAAAAGTCAATTGGACTTAGCTGGAAAAACCTTGCACGTAGTGAAAGGATCACCATCCATCCTGCGTATCCATAATCTGGGAAACGAGATTGGAGATACCATATATATTAAGGAAATAGACAAATACGGTTCGGAACAATTGATAGCTCTTGTAGCCCATGGTGACATTGACTATGCCGTATGCGATGAAAGTATTGCCCGTATCGTTTCAGATAGTTTTCCGCAAATAGATATCAATACAGATATCAGTTTCACACAATTCTATTCTTGGGGAGTCAGCAAACAGTCGCCTGTTTTATTAGACAGTCTTAATTCATGGTTACAAACCTTCTGCAACAGCAAGGAATTTCAATCGATCTACCGTAAATATTACCAGCCTTCCAGCAGATAATAACTCCTTTATTGTATACTCCACACGGTAACTCCATTTACATGCTGAAGTAAAGATCGTTACATGCCGAGGTAAAGGCCGTTACATGCCGAGGTAAAAGCCGTTACAATAGGCGGTAAAGGTCGTTACATCCTGCGGTAAATGCTTTTACATTATGGGGTAAATTACATGTAAATGCTATTTATTGATAATCAATAAATTATATCATCACTACAAACTTTCCACTTCCCTCAACCACATTTCTGATGATGCATCACTCGGCATACGCCAGTCACCACGTGGACTGATAGAAATGCTACCTACCTTAGGTCCGTCCGGCAAACAAGAGCGTTTGAATTGCTGATTGAAGAAACGGCGGAAGAATACTTGCAACCACTTCTTAATGGTCTCTTCATCATACATATCCTTAAACGTACGCGCTGCAAGAAAAAATATCTTGGAAGGGCGGAAACCACAACGCAGGAAATAGTACAAGAAAAAATCATGCAATTCATACGGACCAACCAAGTCTTCCGTGATTTGTTTGATATTCCCATTTTCATCTGCCGGAATAAGTTCCGGACTTATCGGAGTATCGACAATGTCCAGTAGCGTTGCACGAGAAGCTGCATCCATATCATTCTCAGCCACCCACTTCACCAAATGCTTGACCAATGTCTTAGGAACACTTCCATTCACACCATACATGGACATATGGTCGCCATTATAAGTTGCCCATCCCAGCGCTAATTCTGAAAGATCACCCGTACCTATCACCATTCCCCAAGTCTGGTTGGCAATATCCATTAATATCTGTGTGCGCTCGCGAGCCTGGGCATTTTCATAGACCACATCGTGTACATTGATGTCGTGATCTATATCTTTGAAATGCTGAATACAAGCTTCTTTGATGCTGACCTCACGCACGGTAATCCCCAAAGAGTTCATTAAATCCACCGCATTTGTATGCGTACGGTCAGTGGTGCCAAAACCCGGCATCGTCACACCTATAATGTCTTTGCGGGACCATCCCAATTTATCAAAGGTCTTTACACATACCAGCAGTGCCAAGGTAGAATCCAATCCACCGGAAATACCAACCACCGCACTTTTAGCGCGCGTATGCACCAGACGTTGTGCCAGACCAGAAACCTGTATCGAAAATATTTCTTCACAACGCTCATTCAAAGCAGTTCCTTGCGGTACAAACGGATGCGGATCGAAACGTCGCGTCAGGTTCAGTTCTTTACTATTCACATATTCCGTAGAAACACGTACTGCTTCCTCCGGTGCACAATGTGCCCGACAGGCAGCAAACGTTGTGTTTACACGCCTTTCTATACGCAAATGTTCCACATCAATCTCACCGATAACAACTTGCCCCTCAAAAGAGAAGCGTTTACTATATTCTATTAAGCTGCCATTTTCATAAATCAAACCGTTTCCGGCAAACACTACGTCAGTAGTGGATTCTCCGAAGCCACACGAACAGAATACATAACCGGCAATACAACGTGCCGATTGCTGACTAATCAGAGAGCGCAAATAATTATGCTTTCCAATTCCTTCATTATCAGCAGAAAGATTAAACAGTATCTCAGCACCTTGCAATGCCAGTGAGGAACTGGGCGGAATAGGTGCCCACAGATCTTCACAGATTTCAATGCCGAATGTCGTATCTGCCATCTCAAACAGTAAATTGGCTCCCATGGGAACCAGTTGGCCGCAAAGGCGTACACTAGTCTCACTTACATCAACAGCAGATGTAAACCAGCGTTTCTCGTAAAATTCCTTGTAATTAGGAAGATAAGTCTTAGGTACCACACCCAGCACTTTTCCTTTCTGAATTACGACGGCTGCATTCAGCAATACACCATTCATCGCTATCGGCATACCAAGTATAGCTATTATGTCCAGCTGTCGTGTATTACTTATAATATGTATCAGCCCCATTTCTGCTTCTTCAAGCAGCAGTTGCTGAGCAAACAGATCGCCGCATGTATATCCTGTGACACACAGTTCCGGAAAGGCTATGATTTGCACACCTTTTCCTTCAGCTATGATTATCTCCTTTTCTATTTCTCCGGCATTGAACTTGCAGTCCGCCACCTTCACACGGGGCACAGCCGCCGCTACCTTTACATATCCGTAATTCATAAGGATGTCATTTATAAAATTTGACGGCAAAAATACAGTTATTTATCCACAAACACAAAATAATCATTTCTTTCACTTCGTATATCCCGGATTATTTGTACTTTTAGCCACATTTTAAAGCACGTTATACAAAACTCATGAAGCTCCATAGTTCACTCCATAAATGGCTACTTTCACTAATATTATTAGTCGAATGCCTTTCCGTTTCTGCTAAAGAAAAAGAATACGTGTTATTCCTTAGCTCCGTCAATGCCGAAGAAGCTTGGATACATGGTTTTCTGAATGAAATCCAAAAACGTTTTCCCTATAATAAAAACATAGAGCTACACAATTATTTTCTCACGGTCCCGGTATTAAAAAGCGAAGAAGAGGTCAGACAAGCTCAAGCTAATATATTACAGACATATCCTACTCCACCAAAAGCAGTCATAATTGTTGGCGACCCGGGATGGTTGGTCAGCGCACCTATTTTCGATGGCCCCTGGAAAGACATCCCTGTTATTCTTTGTTATTCCCGCAAAAGGGTTCCAGCCGACCTGCAAACATTATTAAGTAAGATTCCTCTCACAGAAGAAAACAGTATTCCCATTGAGGAATTCAATAAAAACTACAATATCACTGTACTGGAACAGCCATATTACATCAAGCAAACTCTTGAACTCATCCGGCAACTTCAACCGGAAGTCAAACGAATCGCTTTCATTTCCGATAATCGCTATATCAGCGTTGTTACTCGTCAGGCAATAAAAGAGGTGATGCAAAAAGATTTTCCAAATCTGCAACTGGAGCTTTTATCCTCTGAACAAATAAGCACTGAAGAATTACTGGACACACTTACCAGCTACAAAAAAACGACCGGGGTCATCTATTATGCCTGGCTCCGACAATATGGAAGCAATAAGAATTATTATCTATCGGACCACCTTAAAAAAATACTTCCCAGCTTCCTGGAAGTTCCGGTATTCACATTAGCCGATTTAAACCTTCAAGAAAACTTATATGTAGGCGGGCATTATATCTCCATCCATGATTTCACGAACACAGTAATGTCTTTAATCGGGCGTATTTTATCAGGCGAAGCCGCCTCTTCCATTCCTTATCAAAATGGTGGAATTCCACAAACTTATCTCAATTTCGCCGATCTGAAGTGGTGTAAAATTCCCGAAAACTTATATCCGAAAGATGCAGTTTATTTCTTTCAGCCTCCTACTTTCTACCAACAATATAAAACTTATATCTGGATGACAGGCTTATTCATAGCCCTACTCATCGCTCTGTATATTTTCTACCATATCCATTCCCAAAGACATAAAAAGGAACTCATTCAAGCTAAGGAACGTGCCGAAGAATCCGACCGGTTAAAGTCTGCTTTTCTTGCCAACATGAGTCATGAGATACGTACTCCGCTCAATGCAATTGTTGGTTTTTCCAGCATTCTTGCTGAGACAACAGACACACCGGAAAATCATGAATACATCAGAATTATAGAAGATAACAATTACCTGTTATTACAACTCATAAACGACATCCTCGATTTGTCAAGAATAGAAGCCGGTTTACTGGACTTCTGCTACACCGATGTAGACGTAAACAGCTGTATCCGTAAACTTGAGGATACTTTCCGTTTCAGGATGCCGGCAAACGTGAAATGTGTAACAGAATTCAGTATGAAGAAATGCTATATCCATACTGAAAAGAACCGTCTGATGCAAGTACTTGGAAATTACTTCTCCAATGCTATCAAATACACCAATCAAGGAAGCATTACCATTGGTTATTATCCTCCCAAAAACGAAAAAATCCGTTTCTATGTACGGGATACAGGTTGTGGTATTTCCCCCGATAAACAACAAACCATTTTTCAGCGTTTTGTAAAGCTGGACAACTTCAAGCAAGGCACAGGACTCGGCTTGTCTATCTGCCAAATGATAGCAGAAAAGATGAATGCCACTGTCGGAATACATTCTGAAGTGAATAAAGGTTCCGAGTTCTGGATAGAGTTCCCTTACCAACCCGTTAATTAAAAATAGAACTACTATTAACAACAAGACAACAAAAAAGATTAGAAATCTTTTGGAAAATTCAAAGAAGTCTTTATCTTTGCAAGCGAAATAAAAATGTAATTATTACAAGTTTGAATTAAGAAAATATGGAAATAGTAGTAGAACGATTGCAAGGGCATAATATCAAACCTTCGGTGCAGCGCATTGCCATCATGAAATATCTTATGGAGCACCGCACGCATCCAACGGTAGACGAGATTTATACAGCACTGTCTCCTACTATACCAACGCTTTCAAAAACGACAGTTTACAACACGCTGAAAATTTTGAGCGAGCAAGGAGCTGCACAGACGCTGACCATTGATGAGCGTAACACATGTTATGATGCCGACACTACTCCACATGCACATTTCCTGTGCAAACGCTGTGGTAAAGTTTATGATCTGGCGTGTAATGACACTGTAAGACAAGTGGTAGATACAAATATGGATGGACACGAAGTGCAGGAAATCCACTATTATTACAAAGGAATCTGTAAACAATGTAAAGAAGACTAACGTTTTATTATAAGAACAAACGAATAACTAATTCAATTAAATCAAAAAGAAAATGAAAAAATTTAGATGTACTGTATGCGGTTACGTATATGAAGGTGATGCCGCTCCTGAGAAATGCCCGTTGTGTAAAGCTCCTGCAAGCAAATTCGTAGAAGTTGTAGAAACTACAGAAGATGGTCCTCTTTCTTTTGCTGACGAACATGTAATCGGTGTAGCTAAAGGTTGTGATGACGAAATGATCAAAGACCTGAATAATCACTTCATGGGCGAATGTACAGAAGTTGGTATGTACTTGGCTATGAGCCGTCAGGCTGACCGCGAAGGTTACCCCGAAGTAGCTGAAGCTTTCAAACGTTATGCTTGGGAAGAAGCAGAACACGCTTCTAAATTCGCAGAACTGTTGGGCGACTGTGTATGGGATACCAAAACTAACCTTGAAAAGAGAATGAATGCCGAATCTGGTGCTTGCGAAGACAAGAAGCGTATTGCTACTCGCGCAAAAGCTTTGAATCTGGATGCTATCCATGACACTGTTCATGAAATGGCTAAAGATGAAGCTCGCCACGGTAAAGGTTTCGAAGGACTTTACAACCGTTACTTCAAGAAATAATCCTTCTTAGTATTTTTAGGGAAAGAGGTTGCCATTTTGGTAACCTCTTTTGCTATAATACAATCCATCCCCTCTCAAGTTATCCCACGAAATGTAACATATCTTTTGCTATACGTTACATCCCCCTTTATAAAGGTTTTTTCCTCCATATTATGTTTGCGAGAATATCTGTTTTCAATTACTTTTGTATCACAATTGCTAACCCCAACGTAATCATGAAAACACTATTACCCATCTTATTTCTCTTCTTTGCAGCATACGGATACGGTCAATCAGAGAAACTATTTACAGTAGACCGTGAATTATCAAACAGCAATATCAATCAAATATATCAAGCCAAAGACGGAGTTGTCTGGATAGCCACCGAAGACGGACTTAATCGCTACGATGGTGCCAAGTTCAGCGTGTACAAACATAAAGAAGAAAATGACAGTTCATTAGTGGATAACAATGTACGGATACTTTTCGAAGACAGCAAAGGGAACTTCCTGGTAGGCACACAACGCGGACTACAACTTTACGACCCGGCAACAGACCTCTTTAAAGAAATCCCTATCCTATACCAAACAGGAATAAACATGAGCGCACATATCAGTACGATCCTAGAGCGAAAAAATGGAGAGTTATTAATAGGTACTTCCGGTCATGGCATTTACTCTTTAACATTAGGAGAAACAGAACCTCTTATCAAAGAGGCACAACTACCGGTTCCCAGCTTTTTCATAACATATCTATTCGAAGACCACAACGAAAACCTATGGGTTTCTACAGAAGGCAAGGGATTATACCGTGTTGACGGATCAGGCCAAGCCCATCACTATTTCATCGGAAAAGAGAATGCTTGGAATATTGTCACTTCTATTTGTCTGGATGAAAAAGGAAATATCTATGCCAGTAACATAAATAAAGGAATATTCATCTACAACCAGCAGAAAGATACTTTTACCCCTATCTCCTGCCCGATACTTCCCGACCTGCCCATCAATACAATATATGCTGCCGGACAAGGAAAAATCTATATCGGAACCATAGGTTACGGCATTAAAGTATATGACATACACACACAGAAGATAAAGGAAAGCGAGTTCAGTTTCAGTACTTTCGATTTCAGCAAAGCCGATGTACATGCCATCACAAAAGACAAGGCAGGCAACTTATGGCTGGGTATCAATGGTAAAGGAGTAATACTTCTCCCGGCTACAACAAATCAATTCAAATACATGGGCTACAAGTCTGCAACAACCAATAAGATCGGTTCTAACAGCATAAAAGCAATATGTAAAGACAGTGAAGGAACTTTATGGCTCGGAACTGCAAATGACGGTATATATGGTATAAAAGGAAAGAATAAACCTTCCCTGCACTTTGAGCACAAAAAAAACTCCAATTCTGTGCCGTCCACAATCCACCATATCCACCAGACAGCAGACGGCAGATTGTGGCTGGCTTCGCCTTTGGAAGGACTGGCAGAGATGGATCCCAAAACTGGCCTGTGCCGATACTATAAATTACAGGACCATCATCAAAATGAAGTGAAAAATATATCGTATCTGACATCAGACAAGAATGGAGAACGATTATGGGTAGCCGTCATGGGCGGAGGGGTGTTTTACATAGACCTAAAAACCGGAAAAGTCAACAGATGCGATACTTTTGAAAGCGGAAAAGAATATCAGGAGAATTACAATGTACTCCACAACCGCTGGGTAGCCTCCTTACTGTATACCCGCAACAATAAGTTATATATCGGCACATACGATGGCTTAGGATGTCTGGACGTACCCACTATGAATTTCGCCTCGACCTATGGAAAAAATAGAATATTCAGTGGCAGTATCATACTGACCCTCTTCGAAGATGAACAAGGCGACATTTGGGCAGGCACCACCAAGGGACTCATTCATATAGACGAGAAAAGCGGAAACTCCAAAACGTATACTACACACGATGGATTGCCCAACAATACCATTTGTGCCATTCAAGGCAACAAACAACATGGATTATGGATAAGCACCAATTACGGTATCACAAACATGGATCCGGAAACAGGTACCTTTATCAATTACTATGCAGGAAATGGATTACAAGGAAATGAATTCAGCAAAAATGCTGCCTGTACAGATGAAGATGGATATCTCATCTTTGGAGGTATCAATGGCATCACCTTTTTCCGACCAGCAGAAATCACTACAGAAGTCAAAAAGCCCGAGGTTAGAATTGCCGACTTCTACATCCATAACAAAGCTGTTAAGAAAGGCACGCGTTCCGGTAACCACGAAGTTATAGAAACAGCAGTACAAGAAGCCAGCCGATTCCATTTATGTCATAGAGACAACTCGTTCAGCATCGAATTCTCAGCTATGGAATTTTATAATCCGGAACGGATCACCTATTTTTATTCCATGAATGGAGTCACTTGGGTGGCTTTAGCACCGGGCGTCAACAGAGTTTCTTTCAGTGATCTGGCACCGGGTACTTATCACTTCAGGATGAAAGCCAAAAACTATACAGCCTACTCGGAAGAGAAAGAAATCATCATCCAGATAGATCCGGTATGGTGGGCATCAGGTTGGGCCAAATTAATATACGTCTTATTGACACTATCAATCATCGGATTCATTGTGATGCAAGTGTACCATCGTTACCGCATGCATCAAAAGATGTTGCAACACATTCATTCCGAACAAATTAACGAAGCAAAACTACAGTTCTTCATTAATATTTCCCACGAAATACGAACTCCAATGTCGCTTATCATCAGTCCATTGCAACAACTGATGGCAAAAGATAAGGATGCAGAATGTAGAAAGCTCTACAATACTATACAACGGAATGCCGAACGCATCCTGCAATTGGTAAACCAATTAATGGATATCCGAAAAATAGACAAAGGACAGATGTCCCTCATATTTAAAAAGGCTGAAATTGTTAGTTTTACCCGCAACCTGTTAGAAACCTTTGAGCAACAGACAAGGATCAAGAAACTCGATTTAAAATTCCACACCTCTGCTCCTGAAATAGAAATGTGGATAGATCCTAAGAATTTTGACAAGATCATCCTGAACCTACTGTCGAATGCATGCAAATTCACTCCTGAAAACGGGCAAGTGGAAATCAGCCTCAACACGGGTGAGGATACCAGCCTTCCCCCCAATGCACCTCTGCGTCGATACATCGAACTCACTGTTACGGACAGCGGTATCGGTATTGCTTCCACTGAACGGGAACACATATTCGAACGATTCTACCAGATACGCAACAGCCAGAACAACTCAAATGTAGGAACAGGTATCGGACTTCATCTCACGCACTCTTTAGTGGAACTGCATCACGGAAATATTCATGTGGAAGACAATGGCGAAGGAAAACCGGGTTCCCGGTTTATCATACGGCTACCGCTGGGAAACGGACACTTGAAAAAGGAAGAAATAGAAGAGACAACGACCCCCGACGCCATAATAAATATTCCGGCTACAGAACCGGCCAGCATAGCTTCCCCACTGCTTTATGACAACGATGAAGAAGCCAACGACAAAGCCCGTGCCCGCAGTCGCCGCCATGTGCTTGTAGTAGAAGACGATGAAGAGATTCGCCACTACATTTGCCGTGAACTGGGCAATGATTTCTACATGACCGAATGCTGTAACGGAAAAGAAGCATTGGCATCGATATTATACCATACGCCTGATCTGATAATCAGCGACGTGATGATGCCTGAAATGGATGGGCTGACACTCTGCCGCAAGATACGGCAGAATGTGAACATCAACTATCTACCCATCATCCTGCTTACCGCCCGTACCAGCGAGGAGGATAATCTGGAAGGGTTGGATACCGGTGCTGATGCTTATCTGATGAAACCGTTCAGCATTGAATTGCTAAGAAAAACTGTCCTAAACATCATCCGCCGCCGGGAACAATTGCGTAATGCCTTCAGCGGCCGTCAGAATCAAGAGGAACAAATCTCAATCCCAGAAGTAAAATCTCCCGATGACCGGCTTATGGAACGTGTCATGCGCGTTATCAATGAGAATTTAAGCAATCCGGCATTAACCGTTGAAATGATCAGTACGGAAGTAGGTATCAGCCGTGTACATCTACATCGCAAACTCAAAGGACTCACGAATCAGACTACACAACAACTCATTCGTAACTTACGTCTGAAGCAGGCAGCCTCCTTGTTGGCCGGCAAACGTCATAATATAACAGAAGTAGCTACATTAACCGGTTTTGCGCATCCCACTTACTTCGCTACGGCATTCCGCGAAATGTATGGCATGTCACCATCAGAGTATATGGAACGCCATATAGGGCAGGATAAAACGAAAGATGGCATCTTTTGATATGAAAGATGCCAACTTTTGCAACAAGAAATGCCTACTTTTGATAAAAAAGATAGCATCTTTTACATAACTATTTTAAAGTTCTTGTCCGAGGGCTTTCCGTTAGGTTAAGCCTACCGGGCATATCACCTCCGCAATCTACTATAATCTTATGCAATACTATCGCCGGACTGAGAGGGCGAATGGTCAGAGTATGTACCCCGGCCTCCAGAGTGACATCAGGAAAAGTTACTTTTGACTCTATCACCCGTGCCGCTCCCGCAGGATACATTTTTGAATAACAGTTAGCCCAAGTCAGGTCTGAATTGTAATTCACGATTTGTTCTTTACCGTCATCTAAACGAATGGCATAACTATGCCCTCCTTTAATAAAAGGTAGGGTACTATCCAATATCAGGCGTACACGCACACCGGACAAGTCAGACTTTAATCGAATTTGATAGGTCAATGAAGCACCGGATACCGGTTTGGTATATGGCATCAGTGAAAGTCCGGAGAGTGTACGTCCCAAGTCCGGTATAACAGTCCATTGCGTACCCGGCTCCTGCATAGATGTAGCAAAACGTTCCGCTTCCATTACCACTACACCACTGTTCTCTTCATATTCATAACCACCCATTGCGATACTTCCGTTCCGGGAAATATCCACACGGGTTACTTTCGGCATTATATTTCCTCCTTTCGGTTCATCCCATGAAGTATAGCCTATATGGGTCTGATCCATCATGTGTTTCCATTTGCCATCGGCAATATTATTATTATAATCGGTGCATAGCTCCGCATCTCTCCGAAAGCAATACTCCACACGATCCGCCCAAGCATTGGCACGCACATCATTTTCAGCAACCAACTGCCGGTTCATGGCGGTAGCATAGTACATTTCATAAAGATTAGCCATAGCCTGCACAGGAAACAATACCAGTTCCTTATAAGCATCGCGCCTATTCTCCGGCAGCAAAGCAAACTGACGGACTGCATGTGCTTCCAATGCCAGAAACTCATCGGCCACAGCTTTAAATTCACCACTTTGCAAATTATAGGTTTCGTGATCCAGCATCTCCGCCGTCACACGGGCGCAATACTTACAATAAAGATTTAAAATCCGAGCTGCTTCGTCAGCATATTCATTACCAAATTGCTGGCTACAAAATTTTCTTGTATAATCCATCAGGTTACCCGCATTAAAAGCATCAGGATTCCATGCCATTTTCAAGAAGAAATCCGTAGGAAACTCATTCGGTTTCAAATCACCTACATTCAATATCCACATCTTATCCACACCATAAGCATACGTCAGATAAAGCTGTTCCCACATATGCTGGATTTGAGTCATATTCAACCACTGGTAAGCACGCGGGGCACCATGCAAATCCACATGATAGTACATACCATAACCACCGGGATGACGTTTAGCCCCCGGGGCGGGCAGACGACGAACATCTCCCCAATTGTCATCACATAACAGAATCATTACATCATCCGGTATCTGCATACCTTGATCGTAATATTCCAGCACCTCACTATAAAGTGCCCATAATTGTGGAGTCTTAGAAGCAGGTTTTCCCGTGACTTTGGCTATGATGCTGCGCTGTTCTTTCACTATATTTTCCAACAATCTCGTATCCGTATCAGCTCCCATCGGCGCATCACCATCACCACGCATAGCAATGGTCACCACTTCTTCTTTACCCCGCATACGCTCTATGCCTTCACGGAAAAAGCGGCCGATGCCATCTTTGTTTGTCTGATAATTCCAAGCTCCATACACTTTACGATTGCGAGCATACTCCTGATGGTTACGCGCCATAGGCTCATGGTGTGAAGTACCGATTATGATTCCCATCTCATCAGCCAATGGACTGTTCATGGGATCATCCGCATAGAAAGCAGCACTCCACATTGCAGGCCATAGGAAGTTGGCTTTCAGACGGAGCAGCAACTCATACACATGCACGTACATTTTACTATTGAAGCCACCATAACGTTCCGTAGTCCAACTTCCCATGCAAGGCCACTCATCATTAATAAAAATACCGCGATACTTCACTGCCGGTTCTCCATCAGTATATACACCTTTCTTTATATAGAGTTCCTCATGCCGTTCCGCCGGAACATCCGCCCACCAATACCAAGGAGACACCCCTATCTGACGGGATAACTCATAAATGCCATAGATAGTTCCACGCTTATCACTACCGGCAATCAACAACACTTCACCCGGAAATCCTTCTATCGGATCTTTCACTGTGGTAATTATAAACTTCTCATTCTTGCCTTTCAATTCGCGGGCATCCAGTTTCTTTGATTTCACCAAATGTTTTATGAATGGAGATTCATCAAAAGAGCCAATAAGAATACGTACATTTTGCCCATCCGTATTTCCCTCCCGTTTTGTATCGGTCACTAATGCAGGACGTATATCGGCCACGTTATAAAAATCCTCCTGCAAATTATGCACAGCCGTTAATACTCCTTTATGCTCCTCATCAGCACATAAAATACTGAAACTCCTTTGTTGAGATGTTACAAGCTCCAACGTACCTTCTTCCCGAATGAAAGAGACAAACTTATCCGCCGCTTGCAAGGTCGAAACCACAGTGAAGCAAAATTGCAGGCAGACAATCCATGTTTTTAATGACATTTTCATCATATAGAAATAAATTAGATTAACCCGTTTGCGGAATTAGAAGCTGTCCGGCATCCTGCCAGAGCCGTACCAAAAAGGGTTCAAATACCTATTTGCTCCGTACCATCTCCGGATAGAGGTACTTCTAACCGAATTTACTACGGAGTTGGTACGGGCCAAGTACTGTCCAACCCCGATCTTGGTCTCTATTAGGGTATAGGAAATAAACCATTAATTCCGCCAACGGGTTAGATTAATAATACTGTAAAGGTACACACCTTCCGAAAGCCTGCCAAAGATCACAGTTACAGATACTTTCATACATATTACGAGTTAAAAGAATAAGGCTGTGTTACATCAGTTAAAGTCCATGATACACCCCTAATACAGAATGCAACATCAGTTAATCTTTCTGCAATAGCAACATATTTATTACTATTATTATATTTTATACTTTTGCTTTAGAAATTAAAAAGGTTCTTATCATTATTTATTAATCTTAAAAACGAACAAAGTTATGAAAAGTATGTATGACAATAGTTAACCTCACTTTATGACATCAGAGAAAACATAGTTATTAACTATCTTAAACTAATGGTAATGAAAAATGTAAAAAAGAAAATTCAAAGGATTCCTTACTTGTTTCTTTTGATGCTTTTCAGCTGTCTGACAGCTTCGGCACAACAAGGAATCACAGTGAAAGGAACAGTCTTAGACGACAATGGAGAGACTATTATTGGAGCCTCGGTAGTTGTAAAAGGTAATAATTCAATAGGTACGATCTCAGATATAGACGGCTATTTTGTGTTGACTGTGCCCAATGAGAAATCTGTTCTTGTTGTTTCATTTGTAGGTATGGAGGCACAGGAAGTAAAGGCTACCAAAGGAATAATCAGAGTGATTCTGAAAGATGACACACAGCTACTGGACGAAGTAGTCGTAGTAGGTTATGGACAGCAAAAAAAAGCATCGGTAGTGGGAGCTATCACACAGACTTCCGGAAAGACGCTTGAACGAGCCGGAGTAAATAATTTAGGAGCCGCCTTAACGGGTAATCTTCCTGGTGTAATCACTTCCAGTTCTACCGGTATGCCCGGTGCAGAAGACCCCAAAATCATTATCCGCACACAGAGTTCATGGAACAACAGTGAACCCTTGGTGTTGGTAGACGGTATCGAGCGTGAAATGAGTTCTGTAGATATCTCCTCCGTGGAAAACATTTCGGTATTAAAGGATGCATCAGCCACTGCCGTTTATGGTGTGAAAGGTGCTAATGGTGTAATTCTCATTACTACCAAACGTGGTAAGGAAGGAAAGGCCAATGTACAGATCAAGGCTAATATGACGGCTAAAGTAGTATCGAAGCTCCCTGAAAAATATGACGCTTACGATACATTTTATCTAATGAATAATTCCATTGAGCGCGAAGCTGCTCTCAATCCTGCCGGATGGGCCAACTATACACCGGCAGCCATCATTGACAAGTATCGTCATCCGGCCAACGCTGAAGAGTGGGATCGCTATCCCAACGTAGATTGGGAGAAGGAACTCTTCAAAAAAGTAGCCATGTCCTACAATACCAGTGTCAACGTATCGGGCGGTACAAAAGTAGTGAATTACTTTGCAGCTGTGGATTTCGTGAATGAAGGAGACTTATTCAAAAGCTTCGAAAACGGACGTGGCTACAACTCCGGCTTCGGCTATAACCGCATCAATGTGCGCAGCAACCTGGATTTCCATTTGACTAAAACCACCAAATTCTCTACTAACTTGTTCGGATCGAATGCACAACGCCAGCTACCTTGGAATATGGGAGACAACGACACCGGTTTCTGGAACTCAGCTTATAAGTCCGCTCCCGATGCCATGCGTCCCATCTATTCCAATGGCATGTGGGGTTGGTATGCCCCACGCGATGCCGATGTGCCCAACTCGGCCTACAGTTTAGCAGTTGGTGGTAAAGAAAAACGAACTACCACTAAAATGACTACTGACTTTATCCTGGAACAAGATTTGACTATGTTGACCAAAGGACTTAGATTCAAGGCTAATTTTTCTATGGATTATACATTTGTAGAGAATAACCGTGGACTCAATGACATGTATAACGATGCACAACGCCTATGGGTAAATTCCGACACTGGTGAATATGTTTACAAATTTGATCCTGATACAGGTACTGGGCTTGACAAAGTTATCAACCCTATTTATTGGTCACAACAATCAGGTAGTGCAAATATGGGATCCACCTATCGCAAACTTTACTACTCTATGCAATTAGACTATGCCCGCACTTTTGGGAAGCACGAAGTAACCGCTCTCGGTCTTTTCAGCCGATTAAAAGAGGCACGTGGCAGTATGTTCCCTATTTATCGAGAAGACTGGGTATTCCGTTTGACTTATAATTATGCCATGCGTTATTTCTTTGAAGCAAACGGTGCTTATAATGGTTCCGAAAAATTTGGTCCGGATTATCGTTTTGCTTTCTTCCCTTCTCTTTCAATCGGTTGGATGATTAGTGAAGAAAAATTCATGAAAAATCTTAAATTCATAGACATGTTGAAAATCCGAGGTTCATGGGGACGTATTGGCGACGACAATGTCGGTGGTCGTTTTTTATACAAGGATCAATTAAGTAATGGAGGTAACACTGTTATGGGGAGCATCAATCCTGACAATTCTCCTTATACTTTCTGGAAAACTTCTTCACTGGGTAACCCGAATATTTCTTGGGAGACAGTAGAGAAACGCAATATTGGTTTGGATTACGCTTTCTTCAACGGACTAATAGCAGGTTCGGTAGATATATTTAACGATGTCCGCACAGACATTATAGTTGATGGTGGTAGCCGTGCTATTCCTTCCTATTTCGGTGCAACAGCCCCTAAAGCTAATTTAGGTAAAGTCAATAGCCATGGTTACGAATTGGAACTGCGATTGAACCATATTTTCAACAATGGTTTGCGTGCTTGGTTAAACACCAGTATGACTCATGCCATCAATGAAATCAAGTTCAGGGATGACGCTCCTTTGCTGCCTGCTTATCAGAAAGGGGTCGGACATACCATCAATCAAGTCTATTCATACATAGACCATGGTAATTTGGGCACTTGGGACGATGTGATAGGCAGCAGTACTTGGACAACCGGAAATGATATGAAATTACCGGGTGACTACAACATCATCGACTTTAATGGCGACGGCATAGTTAATATTGACGACCGTGCTCCTTATCAGTATGCCAGCACGCCACAGAATACCTACAATGCCTCTCTCGGTTTTGAATGGAAAGGATTCAGTTGCTTCGCCCAATTCTATGGCGTAACCAATGTGACCCGTGAAGTTAATTTTCCGACATTCCGTTCCACAGCCCACGTAGCATATGCAGAAGGTGCATACTGGACACCGGGAGGTAATGCCACCCTCCCCACTCCACGCTGGGGAACTACTGTTGACCCAGCCGCTACCGGAACACGCTACTGGTACGACGGTGCTTACCTTCGCCTGAAGAATGTTGAAGTATCCTATACTTTCAAGAACAATTGGCTGAAGAAGATAGGCGTCAATTCCTGCCGTCTCTACTTAAACGGCGATAATCTCTATATGTGGACCGACATGCCGGATGACCGTGAAGCCAACTACGGTACAGGCTCTTCGGACGGTGCCTACCCAACGGTACGTCGCTTTAATCTTGGTATCGATATAACCTTATAATAACGAAGAGATGAATATGAATAAATATATCAACAAACTAATTGTGATGTCAGCCATAACAATGACTGGCATAATGGGGATGACCTCATGTACCGACTATTTGGACAAAGCACCGGAAAGCGACTATCAGGAAAACGACCCCTACAAAAATTTTAAAAATTTCCAGGGTTTCACTGAAGAACTTTATAACTGCATCCCGGTAGTTTCCAATAACAAAGATGCCGGACATACTTGCTTCAACTATGGTGAAGAAGAATATTGGGAACCACAGGAATTGCGTATGCAAGCTCGCAGTGTAGACAACGGTGACTTTTGGGGTTGGACAACTACTTACTATGGTTACCCGAACAATCAAGGAGCCGCAGGTTCAGGAAACCGAACTGACAAAGGTCACTTATGGGCCAACTCTTGGTATGCTATCCGTAAAGCCAACATCGGCATCGCCAATCTTAACAATCTGATAGGTGCCACCGAGGAAGAACGCAACCTCATAGAAGGACAACTTTACTTCTTCCGTGCATGGTTTCACTTTATGCTGATGGAATGGTGGGGTGGTATGCCCTATATCGATGAAGTGTTACCTTCGGACGTGACCCCCACATTGGTTCGTCTCAGTTGGCAAGAGTGTGCGGAAAAATGTGTTGCTGACTTTGAACATGCAGCAAGCTTGCTTCCTGTAGACTGGGATGCAACCACCGCCGGTAAAGCAACATTAGGCAAGAACAATATGCGCATCAATCGTATTATGGCTTTGGCCTATAAAGGCAAGGCTCTACTCTGGGCAGGAAGCCCGTTGATGAACTGGGTTTCCGGAGGTTCAAAGGAATACAACACAGAGTTGTGTAAACGGGCTGCCGATGCTTTCGGACAGGCACTTGCCCTTACCGAATCAACCAACCGTTATGAACTGGCTGACTTTTCCGAATACAACGATATTTTCCTTTTACACAACTCCAGCGGCAAACTGAATGGAGTAAAGGAATCCATCTTTATGGAGAATATCAAGGATTATAGTTTTCGCTGGCGCTGGAATATGGTTAATGATTTCCGACCACAATCCATTGAGTCTTCGGGTATCAAAAGCTATCCCACAGCCAACTACGTGAATTACTATGGCATGCAGAACGGTTATCCGATTAATGATATGACAAAAGCAGATGCAGAATCGGGTTATGACCCTACACATCCTTGGAAAAATCGTGATCCGCGTTTCTACAAGACCATTATGTTCGATGGTGTGAAATGGAGAAATACCGGTGGTGCAGGTGGAACGGCAGAATTGTTCACCGGAGGCCGGGAGAGCGAAGAGGCGAACGAAAAGAAAGGTTGTTTCACTGCTTATATGAATAGCAAACTTTGTCCGCAATTAATGAACACATTTGATGGTTACAAAGAAAACAACATTATGATTCTCAGCCTTATGCGTCTGGCAGACGTTTATTTGATGTATGCCGAAGCTACAGCTGTAGGCTACAATAGTCCGAAAGGCAAAGCCGCAACTTACTCACTTACAGCCGAAGAAGCTTTGAACAAGATTCGCGAGCGTGCAGGGGTAGCTCCTGTACTCGAAAAGTTTCTAGGCAGCACCGCTGACTTCCTGAGCGAATTACGCCGCGAACGTGCCGTAGAGCTGTCCTTCGAAGGTTTCCGTTTTACCGACCTTCGCCGCTGGATGCTTCTCACCCAATATCCTTACACACTGAAGACCAAGATTGAATTCGACCGTGCCGATCCTAATAACTATAATTATGACGCACCGGAAGAAAATGCTATCAAAAACTTGCGTGAAGTAGTATTGATTGAGCGTAAATATACCGACAGGCACTATTGGTATCCGCTCCCTAAAAAGGATGTTAGCATGTATGAAGGGTTCTACCAGAATCCCGGATGGTAATCTTGACGTATTAACTAATAATGACGCAAAAAAATGAATAGAAAGTTTATATATATTGGCTGTACTGTTTTCGCTATGTCTCTGTTCCATGCAGGGAGTATTCAGGCGCAAGAAGAAAACAAAGATAGCCTGGTGAATGTGGCTTTCGGTACGGTTGCCCAGAAAGATTTGACACATGCCATTTCTACGGTCAACACGTCCGAACTGACTAAAAAGGTAAATAGCTCCAGCAGCTTAGTTGGTCTGGAAAGCCTAATAGGTGGATACACCGGCAGCATATGGGGACAAGAAGCGCTTATCCTAGTGGATGGAGTACCTCGCAGCGCAAGCAATGTACGCGCTTCGGAAGTCGAGAATATTTCGGTAATGAAAGATGCCGCCGCCGTAGTTCTTTATGGTAGCCGCGCAGCAAAAGGCGTTATTCTTATCACCACCAAACGAGGTAAAAATGAACCGATGCATATCGACGTGCGGGGCAATGCAGGTATCAATATTCCCAAGTCTTATCCAAAATATTTGGATTCGGACTGCTACATGACCCTTTACAACGAGGCTTGCCGCAATGACGGTTTATCGGAGAAATACAATACATCAGATATTTATAACACCGCCATGGGAGCCAATCCTTATCGGTATCCGAACATTGACTTCTATAGTTCGGATTACTTGCGAAAGGCATACTATAACGCCGACATGACCGGTGAAGTATATGGAGGTAATGAACGCACACATTATTATCTGAACTTCGGTATGGATTATAGCAACGACTTGCTGAAATATGGTGAATCAAAGAATGCCTACAATATGCGTTTCAATGTGCGCGGTAACGTGGATATGACACTTGCTTCATGGCTAAAGGCTACTACGAATGCAGCAATTGTCTATACGAATCAGTATGCAGGTCGCGGAAACTTTTGGGGAGTCGCATCCACTTTGCGTCCCAACTGGTTTGCTCCGTTATTACCCATTGACATGATGGATACCAATGTCTCTCAAATACAGGAATATATCGCCAACAGTAATCACCTGATTGACGGCAAATATCTGCTTGGAGGAACATCGTCCGACATGACCAATCCTTTTGCCGATCTTCTGGCTGCCGGATATGTCAAGGAAAAGGCACGCATGTTTATGTTCGATGTCAGCCTTGCCGCTGATCTGGGCTCTCTTTTGAAAGGTCTGACATTTAAGACTTCCTATAGCGTAGACTATACTTCCTACTATTCGGAAGCTTTCAAAGAAACCTATGCTGTTTACGAACCTACCTGGGCTCAAGTGAACGGAAAAGACATGATTGTCGCATTGAAAAAACACAATGAAGACAAAAAAGATCCGAACGAATATATCGGCAAGTCCACCTACGACCAGACAATGACGTTCAGTGCACAGTTTGACTATGCCCGTACTTTTGAAAAATTCCACAACGTAGCGGCTACATTTATGGGCTGGGGTTACCAGACTCAGAAATCTGCCGATGAAAACCATGAAAGCAGTGATTATCACCGCACCAGCAATGTAAACTTAGGCTTACGCGCATCTTATAACTATAATCACAAGTATTACATTGACTTTAACGGTGCTGTAATCCATTCAGCCAAGTTACCCGAAGGCAAACGCAACGCTTTCTCCCCGGCAGTCACTTTAGGATGGAGAATCAGCAAAGAGAAGTTTATGGAAAACGTGGATTTCATAAATGACTTGAAAGTTACCGCTTCTTATGCCAAACTGCATCAAGATCTCGACATCTCCAATTATTACTTGTATAAAGGTACTTTCTCCAAAGAAGGTTACTATGTACAATGGCATGATGGCACTGCTGGCGGCTGGACTCCGGTTTCCAAACGCGGTGACAATCCTAATCTAGACTTCATTACACGCAAGGAATTCCGTGCTGGTATTGATGCAACATTATTCAATCGCCTGCTAAGATTGAACGCCAACTACTTCAAGCAAGATACAAAGGGACTGCTTACTCAAGGTGCATCTTTTATTCATCCTGCATACTTCGCTTTAGGCAGCAACTCCTCCTTCATGCCTTGGATCAATTACAACGAGGACAGACGTAGTGGTTTTGATTTCTCGCTGAGTGCCAACAAAAAATTCGGTGACTTTAATGTAACACTTGGATTCAACGGTATGGTATACTCTTCTGAAGCTCTAAGACGTGATGAACTTTATGATGAAGATTATCAGTTCCGTAAAGGCCGCGCACTTGATGCCTCTTACGGCTATGTATGTGAAGGGTTCTTCCAAGATCAGACAGACATCGATAACCATGCCCGACAGACATTTGGTACGGTAAAACCCGGTGACCTGAAATATAAGGACATCAACGAGGATGGCGTAATCGATAACAAAGACCAAATTGAATTAGGAAAGAATGGTTGGGCCGCCCCTCCTTTCTCTTTCGGATTGAACCTAACCGTAAAATGGAAGAATTTTTCATTGTTTGCCATGGGATCGGGACAGACTGGAGCAATAGACTACAAAAGTAGCTCTTACTATTGGAACCGCGGCACAAGCAAGTTTTCAGAAATAGTATGGGGTCGCTGGACTGAGGAGACCAAAGATGTGGCCACCTACCCGCGCCTGACAACAACCAATGGAGACAATAACTACCGCAACTCCACTTTCTGGATGTACAAGCGTAACTATTTCCGCTTGAATCAAGCGCAGTTAACATATGACTTCCCCGAAAATACTTTCAAAGGAACATTTATTCGTGGTTTAAGTGTTTATTGCGGAGGCAACAACCTGCTTACCATCTCTAAAGAGCGAAAACATCTGGAGCTGAGTACCGGTTCTCCCCAATGCCGTAACTTCTATGCAGGTTTCAAGGCTGCATTCTGATTTTATTGATTAATAAAGAAGAAGATTATGAAAAAGAAAATTATACCTTTTATAATAGGTGCCCTGATGCTCACTGGTTGTGATGACTTATTTTCACCGGCCATCGAAAACTTTCAAGGCGTGGAAAACATGCATAATGACGCCGAATACGCACGGGGAATACTGCACAATGTATACAGTTTAATTCCGGGCTATTACGACAACAGCGAATATGGCACGGATGACGCCGTAACCAATCAGCCAAGTAACGTGTATCTGCAAATGGCTACCGGTGCCTGGACCTCAAGTTCGTATAATCCGCAGAATCAATGGACCAACTCTTATGGTGCCATTCAGTACATCAACCTCTTTCTGGCGAATGTGGAAGGCGTAAAATGGTCGGATGATGAAGAATTAAACAAACTATTCGCACAACGCCTCATCGGCGAAGCCTACGGACTCCGTGGCATGTTCTATTTCTACCTGCTTCGCGCCCATGCCGGTTTCGGTGCAAACGGCGAACTGCTTGGTGTACCCATATTTACGGAACCTCAAACTGTAGAATCGAACTTCAACCAGCCTCGCGCTTCATTTCAGGCTTGTGTAGAACAAATCTACAATGACCTTTCCGAAGCAGAAAGAAGGCTTCCTTATGAATATGAAGATGTTTCGGGAAGCGTTCCTACAGACTTCCAAAATCTCACAACAGATGTCGGAAAATACAACACTGTTATGGGTGCAAAAGCACGTCAGTTGTATAATGGAATCATAGCCCGCGCTTTCCGCGCACGCACAGCCATACTGGCCGCCAGTCCTCTTTTCGAGGATGCTGCCAATGCCGCCACATGGGCAGATGCAGCCAATGCCGCCGCTGCTGTGATAGACTATAAAGGAGGCATATCAGGATTAGCCTCCGATGGAGTGGAATATTACTCTCCTACCATTGTAAATACCATTCAGGACGGTGCCAATCCGAATGAAATCTTATGGAGAGGTAACAAAGGTAGTGGTGATAACGACCAGGAATCACAAAATTTCCCACCAAGTTTATATGGAAATGGTTATATGAATCCGTCACAGAATCTGGTGGATGCATTTCCTATGAGCAATGGATACCCTATCAGTGACGTAACAGCCAGCGGATACGATGCCAACAATCCTTATGCGGGACGCGACCCCCGTTTAGGCAAATACATCTTTTACAATGGAAGTACAATCAGTGAGAAGAGTATAACAATCAACATCAATGAAGGAAATCAGGATGGTGTTAACGTAACTGAAAACCGTTCGACTCGAACAGGTTATTACATGAGAAAACGCTTGCGCATGGATGTGAACTGTAATCCGGCATCCATTTCCAAACAGCCGCATTATACTCCCCGCATCCGCTATACAGAAATGTACCTGATTTATGCTGAGGCTGCCAATGAAGCTTGGGGACCGAAAAATGCCAATGGAAAAGGCTTCTCCGCTTACGATATAATCAAAGCCATCCGGAAACGTGCCGGAGTAGGCGGTGCCGATGATGCCTATCTGGAAGCATGTGCTGCCAGCAAAGAACAAATGCGTGAACTGATCCGCAATGAACGTCGATTGGAACTTTGCTTCGAAGGATTTCGTTTCTGGGATCTCCGTCGATGGAAAGCAAACCTGAACGAATCGGTATATGGCATCAACTGGAGCGGTAACAGCTATCAGAAGATAACCGTAGAAGAACGTTCGTATGAAGACTATATGTACTGTTGCCCTATCCCCAACTCTGAGATACTGAAGTACAGCAACCTTATCCAGAATAGAGGATGGAAATAAGCAATAATTGTGAACACTATTAATAAAAATGATATGAAAAAGAAATTAGCATATATCGGACTGGCTTCATTACTCTTGTCTTTCACAGCATGTGAAAGTTCAGACAATGAATTTCCCGACTTCGATTATCAAACTGTATATTTTGCCAGCCAATATGGCTTACGTACCATTGAATTAGGTGAGGATGAGTTCCTTGACAATTCTTTGGATAATCAGCACAAAGTATCCATCAAGGCTGCCTGGGGTGGCGGCTACACTAATCGTAAAAATGTGATTATTGATACCCAAGTAGATGAGTCACTTTGCGAGAACCTGTACTTCAAAGGTAGTGACATTCCTGTTACTCCTATGCCATCTTCTTATTATACATTGGCTGCCAACCGGATCAATATTCCCAAGGGTGAAGTTATGGGCGGTGTGGAAGTGCAATTCAACGATGCATTTTTCGCTGACAAGAGGTCTCTTGGCAATTACTATGTGATTCCGTTGAAGATGACGGGTGTGCAAGGCGCGGACTCCATTCTTCAGGGTAAAGCCGCTGTGCAAAATCCCATATTGACGAATAGCGGTGACTGGAGCATACAGCCCAAAAACTTCATATTGTATGCGGTGAAGTATGTCAATCCTTGGCATGGCGAATACCTGCGTCGTGGAGTGGATCAAGCTATCATAAATGGAGTCTCATCACAATTAGTGCGCCATCAGCAATATGTAGAGAAAGATGAAAAAGTAAAGATCACAACCGAAAGTTTGAAAGATAACATCTTATCATTATCAACAAAAGATGCACAGGGCAATCTTTTCAATTACAACCTCAGCATGACTTTTGCAGAAGACGGCAGTTGCACAATAGGTAGTACCTCTGATGACTTCACTATCTCAGGTACCGGCAAATTCGTAAAAAAGGGTGAAAAGAATAGCCTTGGCGGCAAAGATCGTGACGCTATCTACCTGGACTATACAGTCGACTTCAAGACCAAGAACATGCAGTATGCCACCAAGGATACATTGGTGTTGAGTAGCCGTGCCGTACAAGGCGGTAAATCATTCGAAATAGAAATAAGATAAGTATTATCTGGTATAAACGTTAAAAACCAAAGAACATGAAATACTTTAATCATAAGATAATCGGTATTGCCATGATATGTATAACGGTTATGGCATGCACCGATGAATACAATTGTAACCTTCAGGTAGAAAAACCTGAAGAAGTGGCCAATAGTGAATACTTGGCCAGCTTTGATTTGCTGAAATCGTATATTACCCGCGATGCCGGTTCACCGTTTAAGCTTACGGCAAACATGTCTTCAACAGACTTTTTAAAGAAAGACATTGCTTACAGTACCATTCTGAGCAACTTTGACGGTATAGATGTCGGTGGTTCTTTCACACCCATCAGTTCATTGAAAGAAGACAATTCCTACGATTTTGGTGGAATGCAACTTTTGTCCGATGCCATCAAAGGAACGGACATAACACTTTATGGTGGTACGCTCTGTTCCAACCAAGGACAACGCACCGCTTACTATAATGAACTGATACAGCCTATTATTATCCCCTTCGTACCCGAAAAAGGTAAAACTGTGATTTGCGACTTCGAGAATGATGAAATCGGTACAGTTTACGGTATGACCGGAGGAAGTCAGGCTGTAGTAGAAAATGATCCGGATGGAAAGAGCGGTAAAGCCCTCCATGTAGGTACCGACGATAACAAGGCCGCCTATTCACATCCTAAGTTCAACGTCAAGTTACCGGAAGGCCGAAAACTGGGCGACTACGTCAATCTGACCATTGATATGCGTATTGTGAATCAAGACGGGTTATGGGGTGCAGGTATGAGAGTCTTTATTAACGGACAAGAATTTAACGTAGGCACAAATGCCCAAGGAATCGGTTGTAATTCCAACTCCTGGAATCGCGGAGCAGTCATCAGCTTGAATAGTGCTACAGCTCCAGGCTTCATATTGCCGGAAAGCTTGAAGAGTCTTACAGAGTTTGAGTTGGCTGTCGGTTCGGCTTCGGGAGGCGCACAATATTTTCTTGACAATATTGTGATGAATTATGAAGTCTCTGCCACCGGTGTTACTAAAATCGACTTCGAAAAAGATGAACTGGGCAAAGAATATCCGATGACCAATGGCAACTCTTCAGTTGTAGAGAATGACCCTCAAGGTCAAAGTGGGAAAGTGTTACATGTAGGATCTGCAGGAAATCTGGCATCTTATACTTATCCTAAGTTCAAAATTAAATTGCAAGAGAGCAGAACCTTGGGTGATTATACCGGACTATCTCTCGATATGTTTTTAATTGATGGTAAAGGCGGCTGGGGTTCCGGCATGAGAGTGGTAATTAATGGACAAGAGTTCAACTGTGGCCAAGGACCGTTCAACTTCGGTTGTGAAGCTAACAAATGGGGACGAGGCAAAATTTATATCACATTCCTGAAAGAAGGTGAAACTGCGGGAGGTGGAAAGATCGCTATTCCCAATTCCATGAAGGATCTGACCGAAATAGAGCTGGCCGTAGGTTCAGGCTCGGGCGAGTGGCATGCTTACATCGATAATATCAACCTCCATTGGAAAGCCGATGATACCATCATCGAAAAAACTCCCGAAGAGAAAAAAGACATCTTTACGGAAGAGATGAATAAATGGATCGGTGGTATAGTAAATGCCGGTGGTGAATCTGTAAAAGTATGGAATATTGTAGGTGAACCACTTGACAAGACCATAGATGCCAACACCTTCAACTGGGGTGAATACTTGGGCGAAGTAGAATATGCACGCACAGCCGTAAAACAAGCTCGTGACACAGCGAAAGTTGATCTCAACCTCTTCGTCAGCAATACATTCAATCAATCTGATGAGATGGGACAGAAAGCCGATGAATTGATTGCATTGGTAAAATCCTGGGAAGCAGATGATGTAACCCGTATTGACGGATACAACATCCTTCTTCATGCGGTTTATTCCAAAGATGCCACTTCCCAGAAAGCCAATGAAGAGATGATTTCCGAATTGTTCGGCAAGCTGGCACAGACCGATAAACTGATACGTGTATCCGACCTCAGCATGATGGTGGAAGATGCAGAGGGTAAATTCATCCAGACCGGTAAACTGACTGATGATGAACGGAGTGCCGCCGCCAACTATATGGCTTTCATCATGAAAGAATATCGGAAAACTATTGCGTCAGACAAACAATATGGTATATCCATTTCAAGTATTACCGAAACCAATACCGGTGACAAGATTTGCCCCTGGACTTCGAAATACAATCGAAATGGAATGTATGAAGGAATAGTTGAAGGATTGAAATAACCCGAAGTATAATGAAACAACTTATTAGAACTTTATGCATTTTTCTGATGGGAATGTCATGTTGGGCATGCTCTGATAATAATAATGCGGAGACTGATGATAACGGGAAGGGCGCATATGCGCTCTTCCTAAAAAAGTCAATTACAGTGAGTGCCGGTGAAAATCAGACGGAGATAGTTGTAGAATGGGCAAAAACTTCCTGGGAGATAACCTTCGAACAGGGAGATATTGTAAAAAGTATAACTCCGATGTCGGGTGGAAGTAATGATGGAGAAAAACAGTATACAAAAATTAAAGTGATTTGTAATGCTAACACTTCGATGAAACAGCGTACACAAACTATCCACATTACTGACAAAGCCAACAAACAGACTGCTGATTTACTGATAGAACAGGAACCGGCGTTCAAGTCTGTTACACTCAATATTGACCCTACAGTGAAATATCAGCCGATAGCAGGATTCGGTGGAATGTATAATCCTAAAATTTGGTGTGGCGGAAACCTCATTTCTGCCCGGCAATTAAACCAAATGTATGGTGAAGGCGGATTGGGCTATTCTATCCTTCGCCTGATGGTTTATCCCAACGAATCTGATTGGAATGCTGATGTCGAAGCGGCTAAAGCGGCACAGGCCAATGGAGCAATAGTTTTTGCATGTCCGTGGGACTGTACAGATGCTCTCTCCGAGCAAATTAAGGTGAACGGCAAAGAAGTAAAACATCTCAAAAAAGAGAACTATGAGGCATACGCCGACCATCTTATCCGTTATATCAATTTCATGAAGCAGAATGGAGTAGACCTTTATGCCATATCTGTTCAGAATGAACCGGACATGGACTTTACTTACTGGACTCCCCAAGAAGTAGTGGATTTTGTGAAGCAATACGGCGCCAAAATCCGTGAAACCGGAGTCAGACTGATGTCTCCCGAAGCATGCGGTACGCAGCCCGAATACACGGATCCGATAATCAACGATGCCGGAGCATTTGCACAGACCGATATTATTGCCGGACACCTTTATCAAGGTTTTACAGACTTGGATAATGGATACGTCAAAAATCGTCACGATTACATCTGCGGTCTCTATCCCCGCATCCAAGGAAAGACGTGGTGGATGACGGAACACCTCTTTAATGACGGAGAAAAATCAGATGATCCGTCAGCATGGGAATTCCAAAAGTGGCAATACTGTCTCAACCATCTTGGCAAAGAAATCCACATGTGCATGGAAGGCTATTGCAGTGCATACATATACTGGTATTTAAAGCGCTTTTATGGATTAATGGGCGATAACGACAAACGCAGCCCGGTGGATGAAGGTGAAATAGCTAAGAATGGTTACATCATGGCCCATTACGCACAGTATGCCACAGGTACTACCCGCATTAAAGCTGTCACGAATAATACAGGGATATGTGCCACAGCCTACATCAATGAGGCAGGAAATGAAGTAACGGTTGTATTGCTGAATTTCACCGAAGCCACCCAGTGTGTAGAAATACCATTGGCAGGAACGAAGCGTGCAAGTGCCGTTGAAACAAATGAAAATAAAAATATGGAAGTTATCAGTACTGAGATACCGGAATCCGGTGAAGGTGTATATGTTCTGTTGTCTGGTAACAGCATAACCTCTATCCGGTTGACTTTGTAATTGCATGAAGTGATATGGAGTCACTCAAGTAATTCATATTCTCCCAAAATGGCAAGTGTTGCCAAAGCAAAATAAAAAATTGCTTTGCGCAACACTTTTTTTTATTTTTGATGTCACGTTCGCTTTACACGTTCGTCTTAGTTATGTAAATGGAACTCAAACAATTTAAAATATCCGTTCTACCCCTCCGCAATAAACTATTGAATTATGCGCGGAAGTTGACCGAAAGTCCGGACGATGCAGAAGATGCCGTACAGGAAGTCCTGCTCAAGCTATGGAATAAAAGGCTTGAACTGGAACAGTACCGAAGTATTGAAGCATTCGCCATGACCATGACACATAATCTCTGTATGGATATGTGGCGTACTAAACATACAACCAACGTACCATTGGAATATGTGCAAGATGCCACCCCCAGCGGAACACCGGAACGGTTGCTTGAAATAAAAGACGAAATTCGCCTGATGCATGAGATTATCAATTCACTGCCCGACTTGCAGCGCACCATCATGCGGATGAAGGATATCGAAGAGTACGAAACAGAAGAAATTGCCGACATCACAGGTTGTAATCCGGAGGCTATCCGAAGTAACCTGTCGAGAGCACGAAAGAAAGTGAGGGAAATTTACATGCAAACCATACAAGAAAAAATAAGGAGGAAACAAGCATGAAGATAGAAGAATTAATAGATCGCTATTTCGAGGGACAGACCTCATGTGACGAAGAACGCGAATTGCGCCGTTTCTTCACACAAGAGAATATACCAGAATCCCTACAAGTATACCGTCCCCTGTTTGCCTGTCTGGATCAAGAAGCAAAAGCATTCCAGAAAGAAAGCATCCCTGCTAAAAAACTCTCTTTCCGTCGACGCTTCATTTATATGACCGGGGGAATAGCTGCCGGACTATTATTACTTATCGGTATTGCAGGTACACAACGTTATCTTCATGCCACTCCGGATAACTATGTCATCATCGACGGTAAACAATACACCGACGAGAACCTCGTACGTGAACAAGCTCTTGCCGCTTTCCGTGATATGCGGACTACGGAAGATGAAGTACTTGACCTGATGTTTGAATAATAAAAATCAATAGATATGATTATGAAAAAGCTCATTCGTACCCTGCTATGCTGCCTGCTGTTTCTACTCAGCACCGGTATGTACGCCCAAAAGGGGCTACAAATAGCTTCCGTATTTCAGAAATACGGTAATGAGAAAGGGGCCACTTATGTGGAATTATCGAAGATGTTATCCAAAACATGGGACATAACCCATTACCAAAGCCTAAAGCTGTCGAAAGCCGAAAAAGCATTACCTGACATTTACCGTTGTCTGGAAGCCGATCGGGAATATGCCAAAAAGATCAAAGAGGTAGTCACAGATGGACGCATTCAATCGGGATACTATCAGCTGCCTCCGGTAAAAGACCAAACCAATCGATTCATATTGTTCCGACTCGGGAAGAAAGGCGAAGCTACGCTTATCTATATCGAAGGAGAAATAGACAGCGATGACCTTGTTACACTGATATTCAGCAAAGACTAAGATTGAAAATTATAAATCACAAATAATAAAACTTATGAAACGAATACTCTTTTTATTTCTGATCATGACTTCAATGACAGTCGTGGCACAAGAAAGCATCCCGCAAGACACAACCCTCTACCTCAACGGACGGAAGGTGGTTATTAAAGAACGTGACGGTAAAATCAAAGTAAAAATGTATGAATCGAAAGCTGAAAATGACACCATAGAAAATACTCAGGTATTTGAAGGTGTGTATCTGGACGGGCGCAGCATTGAGCGAACCACCACAGTTTCCGTACCTTTCGTAAAGAAAAAGAAAGGCTACTATCGCTTTGATCCGCATTACCCTGCCATTTACTTCGGTTTCAACAAACTGGCGAGCAGCAAGTTTCAATATTCTGCCAAAGTACCGCAACTTGGCTCTAAGTCTTGGGAATGGGGAATTAATATGTTCAATACCGGCGTAGCTATTACACGAGACAATCATTGGGGATTAACTACGACTCTCGGACTTGCACGCATCGTCTACAAATTAGATGATAACTATGGTTTCGAAAAAATCGATGGCATCACTGTTTGCCGACAAGCCAACGATGTAGATTATCAAAAGAGTTGGCTGCGCTATTGGGCTTTCCGCCTACCTGTCAGTTTGGAATGGCAAACCAAATTTGGCAGTAGCCGTGCTTTCATCGCAGTCGGTCCGGAAGTGGAATGGCGCATGGGGGTTAAATCCAGAGCCAAATATGATAATAAGAAACACACATTGAGCGATAAACTGAACACCCATCCACTTGGAATGAACCTGTTGTTGCAAGCCGGTTACGGTTGCCTGGGATTCAATGCCCGTTTTGCACTAACTTCCTTGTTTGAAAAGAACAAAGGCCCTGAACTCTATCCGGCTTCTATAGGTATAGGTTGGTACTGGTAAATCGTCCCGTAAGATAAGAAAATCTGTCCCACGAGATAAAATAATCCGTCCCCTGAGATGAAAAAATTCATTTCAGGGGACGTTCTTTTTCATTTCAAGAGATGATTTTAGTTGTCTCCTGTAATCAGGTTCACAATCTTGGAGAATATAAAAAACATTGTTATCTTTGTCAGTAACACTAAAAATAATCATTTCATTATGACCAAAGAAGAATTAATGAGAAAAGCGATCGAACTCTCTACGGAGAATGTCGCTAATGGTGGCGGCCCTTTTGGTGCTGTGATTGCCAAAGATGGAGAAATTATAGCTACCGGAACGAACCGCGTAACAGCCTCATGTGACCCTACGGCACATGCTGAAGTCAGTGCTATTCGTGCAGCAGCCACAAAGTTGGGTACTTTCAACCTCAGCGGATGCGAAATTTATACTTCCTGCGAACCCTGTCCCATGTGTCTCGGCGCTATTTACTGGGCACGACTGGAGAGAATGTATTACGGAAACAATAAGACTGATGCCAAAAATATAGGTTTTGATGACTCTTTCATTTATGATGAGATCGCTCTAAAACCTGCCGATCGCAAACTCCCCTCAGAAGTACTGCTACACAACGAAGCCATCAAAGCTTTTGAAGCATGGGCTGATAAGGAAGATAAAATAGCCTATTAATTCCTTGCCAAGCACTATTTTCAAGCATTAAAAAAAGAAGTCCCCGGAGCGCTGCAATCGTTTCCGGGGACTTGGGTTTAATACACAAGGTATTTGCAATGAAAGGTTATTTGCTTTATATTGTTGTTCGTTTAGAAACGCATACCTAAAGTAAATAGCACCTGACTACGAGAGTTTGTTACTTTCGTTACTGCCGGTACATCATAATTACCATTATTACCGGGCAAAGCAAACGGATAAAAATCAGCTTTCTGAGTAGAATACTTATAAGCCAGATCAGCATAGAATGAAGAACCTCTATAACCAATACCTAACGTATAATTACTCAGTGATTTCGTATTTGCAAAGTCAGTATCTACATTCAATGAATTATAAGGAAGTGTCTTAACCGCATCATTCTTAAATGCAGCAGAGCTATAGTTGTAGCCCAAACGAAGAGCAAATTCCGGGATTACCTTATACTCAGCACCAATACGGAAAGTACTCACTCCTTTATTATTAATTTTTGCTTCTTCACTCTCATACTCCATTTTATCACCTTCCGGGTAATAGAAAGCCATTTTTGAATAATCCTGATACTCATATTCAGCGCCTAAAGCCAAATTACTTCCCACTGTATAACCTATACTTAAATTATATGTCCACGGAGTACGCAATTCAAACTCGCTCTTCATATCTTTATCATTCAATTCATAATAAGTATCATATGAGAGATGTTCCTGAAACTCTTCACCTGTTTCATTATTCACATACCAAATATTCGATTGTATAGCTGCTCTGGTAGTATAAGTCAGTTTATAAAAGGTTGGCGTATGGATGGCTAATCCAAGGCGCAAAGGAGAGTCTTCCATAGGACGAAGAATAAAACCGAACTTAGCATCCCAACCTGCACCATTGATACGATTTTCACTGCTTATACTATAGTCATTACCTTCTTTCATATCTTCGCCATAGAAATAAGACTTACGATAATTTACATCGTATGCTCCGATGGTAACACCAAAATAAAAGCGATCATTAAAGTTAAAAGCAATATTAAAATCATATTGATCCACTCCACCTCTTTCTACAGACTTATAAGTAGCATAAGGGCTAATACCTAAGCTATAATAAGGATTATTAGGATCGTCATCTGTTTCAAATAAACGGGCATCCCATCCTAAAGCACCTAACCAGCCAACTCTATCTTGATCATACGGAAGAATATTGTTTTCTGTCAACTGGTGAAGATCCATTCCCGCACCATACATCTGATTCGCCTGGCTTGCCATCAAGTCTGTCTGCGACAAACTATATTGCCCTCCCATCGTCATTGTCCGATTGAATGATTTTGCTTTATGATAGTTAAATCCAAAGTTGACATAACGCAAGGTCGTTACATTCCCGAGCTTCGTAGAGAATACAAAACCTGCATTGTCAAAATTCCAACGGTTTTTATCACTATTAAATGTATTACTTCCTAGCTTACTCTCGACTCCCATACTGGAAAAGCCAAATGAAACCATTGCATCATTACTGCGATAGATACCAATACCGGCAGGATTTGTTCCAATAGTAGAAATATCACCACCCAAAGCTCCCATTGCACCACCCATACCCACAAAGCGGGCGGTTCCGTTCAAATCTTTACTTATTATATTTGCTGCATCATATACAGTCTGTGCGCTCACACTTGTCGCTACGAGCACAGCCAAAGCCATTATCGTTGATTTCTTTTTCATACTCATTTCTCTTTTATGGTAAACACTCCATACGGTTATCTTCTTCTAGTGGAACCACCGCCACCACCACTTGAGCGACTGGAAGAACCTCCTCCACTACTACCGGATGAATAGCTGCTCGAACGTGAGCTACTACCGGAAGAGTAACTACTGTTTGAAGAAGAACGACTACTGTTATAAGAACGAGTAGTACTACTATTGTTATTAGAACGTCTGCTATAATCATTAGAGTAGCTTCTGGTAGGATTAGTCGAACTACCTCTATTATAAGTCGGTGTAGAAGTGCTACTACGACGTGTAGTTCCTACAGAAGAAGAACGGGTAGAAGTTCCTCCACTATTACGAACACTTTCCACATTACTACTATTATATGAATTATTGCGCGTACTGCTGGGACGAGTATAAGTCGATCTCCGTGAAGAAGCAGCATCTCTTCGGGTATTCATTCCCGGACGTTCACTTCCTGAACGGGTACCTACCACCCTGCGAGTTGTACTGCCTGAAGTACCGGTACTGCGTCTTACGGAAGTAGCATCCGAAGAACGACGTACGGTTTGTCCACCATTCGTTACAGAACTCCGGCGTGTAGTTCCTTGTGCAGTAGAAACACGATTTCCGTTGGAATAACGTGTTCCATCATGACGTCTGTTTGTATATACGCTACCGCTATTCCAATGGCCACCTCCCCAGTGTCCACCGCCGGGATACCAACCGCCTCCAGGATAGTAATGATGGTGATGGTGTCCCCATCCCCAACTCCAGCCACCGTAGAAGCCGCCCCAACCATAGGACCAGCCGCCGTAACTATAATAAGGTGAGTAACCTCCCCAACCATAATAAGGATAGCCTCCCCATCCATAGGAGTTATAACGCCAATCCCACCACAAACGGTTAGAGAAAGTAGGGAAAGCATAAGCATACATTCCATCAGTATATACGTTCCAGTTCCATGTATCCAGACCGTAAACGACATCCCAATAGTATGGACTACTGATACTTATTGCATAACGAGGATTACGGAAACGTACGATACGCATAGCATATTCATAATCATCTTCCGAACCATCGAAGCCGTTTACCCATTCCCCTTCCGGATCGGGCACAGCTTTTTCTTTGATATATAAGGTATCGTCCTCCATTACGAAGTCATTCTCACGTGAATCATAGCGGCGATTATACTCATCTACATCACGTGTATTTCCTTTACGATCCTGAACTACAACCGTAGTATTCCCCGGCGACGTATAAACCGTAGTCGGTGCATTCGACTTTACTACAATCTCTTCAGCCGGAGCAGATGTTCTTTTCTTCTCCTGTTTCTTTTCCTTCTTACTCTTAGAAGGAGTGTAGTAAAGGTCGTCATCTATGCTCTGCGCCGAAACCATCCAAGGGAGGCACAAGGCAAAAAGCGATAAAAAAACAATCTTTTTCATATGGGTGTGGTTTATTGGTTTACATTTATCTATTTTATCACGTCACAAAGATAGCGATGGGAATTACCGTCTGCAGGAGAATTTCCCCAAATGATTATAGGGATTTCCCTAAATACCCTATCTTTAAAGAAGATAAGCTGCACCCCAACATAACTTTTTCATGCAAGCATGAAAGTTCTGCATTCGATTTGCACTATCTTTGCGCCTAATAAACAAATATACAAAGAAACCGGTTCACCTCATCGGGACCCTCTTTGTATTTAACAATATATTGTATTCCAATGAAATATTTAGAATTTACTTTCCGCACTTCCCCTTGCACTGAAACAGTGAACGATGTGCTTGCCGCCATTCTGGGTGATGCAGGTTTTGAGAGTTTTGTAGAACAAGAAGACGGTATTGCTGCCTACATACAAAAGGATTTGTATGATGAGACAACTGTAAAAACAGCTATTGCTGAATTCCCCCTACCGGATACAAAAATTGAATATACTTTTACAGAAGCTGAAGACAAAGATTGGAACGAGGAATGGGAAAAGAATTTCTTTCAACCGATTGTTATTGGTGACCGTTGCGTCATTCACAGCACTTTCCATCACGATGTTCCCCAAACTGAATATGACATCGTAATCAATCCGCAAATGGCTTTCGGTACGGGTCACCACGAAACTACCAGTCTCATCATCGGTGAACTGCTGGACAGTGACCTGCAAGGAAAGTCTTTACTCGATATGGGGTGCGGTACTTCTATCCTTGCCATTCTTGCCCGCATGCGTGGTGCTGCACCTTGCACCGCTATCGATATTGATGAATGGTGTGTACGCAATTCCCTTGAAAATATTGAACTGAACCATGTAGACAAAATCTCCGTATCACAAGGGGATGCTTCTTCTCTGAATGGGCTAGGTCCGTTTGATGTGATTATTGCCAACATCAACCGTAATATTCTGCTAAATGACATGAAACAATATGTGCGCTGTATGCATCCGGGCTCAGAACTGTATATGAGCGGTTTTTATGTAGATGACATTCCATTGATTCAGGCAGAAGCTGAACGTAATGGATTGCAATTTGTACACCATCAGGAGAAAAATCGTTGGGCAGCAGTAAAGTTCAAACTTTAGCACTTACTCATCCAGTAGCGCAGCACTTTATTTGTGTAATTTGCGTAATTTGTGTTCTACTATGAAGCACCGTCTGATTCATATCTACACAATCAGACAACAGACAAGGAAGCATTTGACTTTGCCCTACTCTTTTTACAACTTCATAGTAAATCCTATTGGGTGTTAACCTTGGTCAACAGGCCTGTCAACCTTGCTTGATGGAGATGTGTCAAAACTAAGGCACATCTCCTTTTTTTATATTTAAATGTTTTTTT